>Ga0180433_10002877_pt1 | contig 25960 bp, 36 predicted proteins | sample SS_ome_8_FD_132980 | JGI IMG/M metagenome (GOLD analysis project Ga0180433, IMG submission 132980) | Hypersaline lake sediment archaeal communities from the Salton Sea, California, USA - SS_1_D_1 metaG | ecosystem: Environmental > Aquatic > Non-marine Saline and Alkaline > Hypersaline >... | reverse complement strand
CACAACCCTATACCGAACTTAGTTAAAAAAATATGTGTTAACGGAAAGCAAAACCTTCTCTAGCCCGAAAACGCATTTTAAAGCATTCTAAGGCCACTTACCCCTAAAAAAGCCGTTCTAGGGGTATAGTATAGGGTAATAAGAGTTTTGCCCTTAGCGTGGCTCTCTGTCAATCCTCAGGCAAATCTAGAAGGTAGTGTCAACTTATGTTTATAGATGATGTTAAATACTATTTTATAGGAGTTTTATAGTGTAAAATATAGGTATGTTGGTAACTCCTACTATATAAAGGTTTCGGTAGTTCTCTCCTTATAGAAGACATTTTAGTAAAAAACACTAGTAACTATATTATATTATTGAATATAGTAACAAAGGAGTGACAAGCATGTCGGGATGTGGCGGGACTTATATTAATTTGATTCATACAAGGTGATATATTGGTTAATATTAATAAGATAGTACAACATGAAATAGAAGATGAAGTATTAAAATTAAGGGATGAAGGATTGGGTTATAAAGAGATAGCTCAATCTATTAATGATGCACATGAAGACTTCTCAATTAGTTTTATGTCAGTTAAGAGATTTTTAGATTCTTATAAAGTTCAATTAGAAGAAAAGAAGATTGATAATGGAATCGACACTTGGGAAGATTTACGTGGTGAATTTAGAGCGAAGATGGATGATTTAGAGGATGAAACACAAGAGATATATCTTATTATGAAAAAGTCATTAAAAAAGATAGTATCTGAAGATGATAACTATAAAACTATTAAAGCAGCAAAAGACACATTAACTGCTTTGGATCAACAAAAGAAGAATTGGATAGATTTGATTCAATGGGGGGTTAACGAATTCAAACCTAGAAACCAAGCACAAACATTAAATCTAACAAAGATTAATAATATGTTTATAGAGTTATCTGATAAGTTATGTCCTGCATGTAGATCTAAGATTATAGATATAGTATCTAACAAAGAAGAAGAATAAGGAGGAATTATATAATGCCAGGTGAAGGATATGATTGGACTATTACTTTAAAGAAATTTTTTACTGGACTTGCACTAGTTATCATTCCAGAAGCACTCTTATACACAGTTAACTTTCTAGAAACAGAAACGTTTCCACCAGAATATGCTGCTATAATTGCAATATCAGTTGCAGTACTACATTCTCTAGTTAATATGGTTAAACATTGGAATGATTAATTGTATGTTATTTTTTTATGTTTACTAAATAAGGAGTAAGATTATGGCATTAAAAGACGACAGTATCGGAATGAAAGTATTTTATGCAATCGTTTTCGGTATGACTGGATATATTCTAGGAGTTTTGCTAGGAGAAACTGAAATCTTTCCATCATTACCTTGGGAAAGTATCGGTCTCTTTCTTGGTGTTCTCGTAGGATTATTCAAAGAAAAACTCTTTTAGGTGTATCTTAACCTTATATAATTGGGAGTAAACCTCCCTCTAATTTCTTTCGATGACAGATAATATATTTAGTTTACTTGGTGAAGACCAATTAAAAATACTGAAATACACATCAGATCCTGTTGCATTTATGACAGATTTGCTAGGATTAGATTGTGAATCATTCCATCAGGAATGGTTAAAAGCATTTGAGGATAATAAATTTACAGTTCTTTTAGCTCCACGGGGCCATGGTAAGACAACGACAGTTGGTTCATATATCTTATGGAGAATAGTAAAGAATAGAAATATTAGAATTCTAATTGTTACTATTAACCAAGATAAAGCTAACAGTATGATGACCTTTGTACAAGAAAATCTATCTAAAAATACGAAATTAATAGACTTATTCGGAGACTTTAAAGGACATTCAAACTGGTCAAGAGACCAAATTCGTGTAAAATCATCTAGTGAAGTTCAAAGATTTTATAATGAACCTACTTTAAAGGTTCTTGGAGTATCATCTAAAATTATATCAGCTCACTATGACCTAATTATCTTAGATGATATAACAGATAACAATAATTCTAAAACAGAACACCAAAGAGGAGAGTTAGAAGATTGGTACAATGGTCCTTTAGTTGGTACTTTTCTGTCTAATACAAAAGTTATTAACATTGGAACCAAGTGGCATGAAGATGATATTCATAGCTATCTATCTAAAAAGTCTGGATTTAAAACTTATAGATATCAAGCATTGTTAAAGGAACCTGATGAAAATGGCAACGGAGCAGAAGTTCTATGGCCTGAACATCTTCCTTATGATGTTAATATGATAAAAGAGTTAAACATAAAGAGAGAAAAGGAAAATAAACCTTTATTAACTGAAGATAGTTTAACTTTAGAATTTATTAGAAGGCATCAAGGTGAAATGCACTTTCAGATGCAATATCAAAATGAGATAATGGCATCAGGAATCTCAAAGTTTAAGAGTGAGTGGTTACACAAAGCAAAAGAAAAGTTTATAAAGTTAGGAGGAATTATTCCAACTAATCTAAAATACTACATGGGAGTTGACTTTGGTGGTGAAGATAAAAAGAGTGATTACTTTGCTGTGAGTGTTGTAGGAGTTAACTCTGATGGTGATGTATATGTTATAGATAACTATAGAACACATTCATCTTTACACAGACAAATTGAAATAATAAAATCTATGGATGACAAATGGCATCCTAGTAGAATAGGATTAGAAGCATCCGCTCAACAAAAGATAATTGTTGATGATATAATTAGAGATAATCCAAATCTACCAATAGTCCCTATTAAATCATCTATAGTCAACGATAGAGATACTAGAATGGACAGAATGTCTCTTTTATTCGAGACAGGAAGAATCTATCTTAATCCCTCTTTAGAGAATTTAATTAATGAATTAGGAATGTATCCTTTAGGAGCACATGATGACTGTGCTGATTCATTATCATTTTCTATACAAACCTCCGATTCTGGAGGATTTATAGATTATTCTAATGTAAAAGACTTCATATCTACTAAATCTTCTTATAAGATATATAAAGTCTAATGTTTGAAATGGAGAGAGTATATGAATACTAAGGAAGATATCGAAACTGTTCCTATAGGCGATAAAGAAATAAAAAGTTACATAAATGCCTGTAAATATGCTTTTAATAATTCCAATGAAGTACTTTTAGTATCTAGAGGAAATAACATAAAGAGAGCAATTGATGTTGCAGCAATCTTCATAAGACAATATCTAGAAAATCCTACATATGAAATTACTATAGGAAGTGAAGGTTATGAAGAAAGAAATGTAAGTACATTAGAAATTCTATTAAAAGGTGTATATAAAGATGAGTCTAAATCCCTTCTCAAAGAAGATTAAGTATTTAAAGAAAGATGGTAAGCCAAAATCAGTTGTAAGAACCGGAGAAGGTTCTTCTGGTGGAGGTATATCATCTAGAGAAAGAAACCCAACTCTATTAAATACTTATTGGACATACTATTCTGGAGAAGGAACTATATTTGCATCTATAAATAGTATAGCTTTAAATACTACAATGGTTGGTTATACTATTGAATCTGAAAATGAAAAAGCAAGAGACTTAATAACCTCATTATGTAAACGAGTACGGCTTCCACAAGTAATGAAAGAAGCAACTAAGAATGCATTAATATTTGGAGATGCATTCATAGAAAAGATAAAAACTGGTAAAGGTCTTATATCTAGACTTAAAGTCATAGATAGTAGAACTGTTATTATAAATGATGATAAATTTGGAGATATTGTAGATTTTCAACAATATATTGGTGGAAAATTAATAGGATCTCCTTTAAAACCTGAAGAAATATTACATTTTAGATTATTTCCTATACCTGGTTCTCCTTATGGAATATCTTTAATGACTCCAAATATGGATACTATAGACAGAAAGGTAGCAACTGACGAGTCTTTGTATAATGCAATTCAAAGACATACTGCAAAATATGTAGTTACAGTAGGTTCAGAAAAAGACGGACAAGTTCCTCCATCAACTGTCATGGATGACATTAAAAAGGAGTTTGAGGATATAAATTCCAAAAATGAATTTATTGTTCCATGGTATATATCTATAGCAACAATAGATGAAAGAGGAGTTCAAGGTGTAAGAGAATATTATGATTTATTTCAAACACAAATGATTGTAGGACTTATGTGTCCAGAAGAGGCTTTAGGACAAGGCAAAGGATCTACAGAAGCAACTGCAAGAGTTAAAGCAGTATTATATGAAAGAATGATTAAGGGATTTCAAACAGATATATCAGTCATGTTAGAAGATCAATTATTCAAACCATATCTAGAGGAAAATGGAATAGATATGGAAGATCCAAAGAATTGGGTTTATATTAATTTCAATAGTGTTACAGCAGAAGATGAAGCTCTAAAAGCTAAATGGTGGGGTAATATCTTAAGAGGATTCAAAGGTGATATTCCTCTCACAGGAAATGAGTTTAGAGCACAATTTGGATTAAAACCTATTGAATCATTAAATGAATTGTTAACTAATAAAGATGTAAATAGTGAGGAGGTAGAAGATGACGAAGAATCTACACCATCATCAGATAGTGAATCTAAAAAACCTAACACAGACGAAGATAATTCAGAAGAGTAGTGAAGTTAGAATCTTTAGAGATGCTACTCTAATAACTCCAGGAACTTGGACTGATTCAGTATCTAGAAGACCAATCACTTATCGTCCTAACGAACTTATGCAAGGCTCTAAAAGATGGATATCTAATTATCTAAATCTAGACCACGATTGGAGTATTATGAAACTAGCAGGAACTGTTCAGAACGTAACTTGGAAAGATAATGCAGTTAAGGGAGACTTATATATAAATACTAAACTTTCTGCTGGTAGAGAAGCAGTAACTGCAATAGATTTAGGATTAGTTAAAGCATTATCAGTTGAGTTACAATCTAGTGATACCTATGATAATGATACATATGAACTAGTAGCAGGAGACATAGACTTCTTAGGTTGTGCTATAGTCTATGGAGACCGTGGAGCGTGTTCCGATGCCAGAATCTAAGGTTGAGTGTCCATTTAAAGATATATGTAAAAACTTTAATGTAGAATGTTATCATTGTATTCTTAATAAACTAGTTGATGTAGATAATTATCTAGTATATAAAGATGGTAACAAATCAATAAAATATATTTAATATGGATATAAATCACAACCTAGTAACAGGATGTCCGCTATGTAATGTTTTTTTAGATATAGATAATAGTTTTATATCTGATTTGCATTATATGGATGGAGATTCTATAAATAACTCTGACTTTGTAATAGTTAGTTGCAAAACATTATCTACTCCAATGATAGTTGTTAGAGATCATGTTCCTAATATATCTAATGACTTATGGGGTAAGATGTTATACATTTGTAGAAAGGAGTATGGTAATAATATAAGACTTAAATCAAATCTTAAATTTATACCAGAGCACTTTCATGCACATATTATACAGCAATAAGGAGAATAAATATGCCAGCACCACCTAAAGAAGGAGAATCACAAAAAGATTTTATTGGTAGATGTGTTCCTGTTGTTATAAGTGAAGGAAGACCTAAAGACCAAGCAGTAGCTATTTGTTATTCTATGTGGAGAGAAGCACATCCAAGCTCAAAGAAATCTAATAATCTATCATCTTTAAAGAATATACTATCTAATATTCAAACTTATCTTAATCAATTATCTAAATCTATGTAATTTCTGTTATATAATAAGGGAGAGATATTATATGTCATTAATCGGAGGATATCGTTACACAAGTCCGTCCTCATCTTCTGCGTTGAATCCTGATAATACTATAGTTAACTTTATGGGTTTTCCAGTATCAGGCTTGTCAGACTCTAACGCCATTGCATGTTGCCTATATGTTTGGAACCCAACAGCTAAGAATTGGGAGCCAATGACACAACCATAGATATAGGAGAGTTGCATGGATAATCAAGAGTTGTATGACTATATAAAGCGAATTGAGGATAAAATAGATAAGTTAAATGATACTGTAACTGATACATTTAAGGAATATAACGATACATGTCACAAAAGATGTGGCAATCTAAATAAATTGTTAACCAATCATGTGCAGCATATCAATGGAGACATAAAAAGCATTGATATTGAAGTTGAAAAAGTAAAAAGTAACATTTCAAGAATATTTGAAAAGTTTAAAACGTATGACAAATACATATATGCTGTATTTGTTATGTTACTAACTATTGTAGGTAAATTAATATGGGATATAATAGTGGCGATAAGTCATTAATATCGGTTTTAAAAGGTATAAAAGAACTATCTATGGATAATCCACTTGTTTTTGTAGTTAACTCTGATACTACTCCAAGTGATGACAAGGTAACAGATGACATAAAACTTCAATTCCATATGAAAGGAAATGTAAGTTATATATCTAAAGCAAAGGAATCTGAAAGAATAATTGCTGGATATGCATCTATTATAGAGATAGATTCTGAAAATCAATTTATTCCAAAAGCAACCCTTGAAGATAGTATACGAACCTTACTAGGAAAATCTGATTATGCTAATCTAATGATAACTCACCAAAACATTCAGATAGGTAAAATACTAGAAGGATGGGGAGATTATAAAACCCATATAGATGACAAAGGTCTATTTATTGTAGCATCTATAAGAGATGACTTAGAGATATCTAATGAGATATGGAGTAAAATTACAAATGGTAAGATAAATGGATTTTCTATAGCAGCAGAAGTTTTATTAGCACACGATGAGTGTGATGACAAATCATGTTATACTGTAATCGATAAAATGAATATGTTTGAAGTATCTGTATGTGAATATCCAATAAATGAAAAGTCTGGTTTTGTTGTAGTATCAAAATCAGAAGATTGTGAGAAATGTAATATAAATAAGGGTAAGTCTATGAACAAAGATGAAGAGATAGAAAAGTCAGAGGTTGAAGAAGAAGTAATAGAAGAGAAATCTAAAGTTACAGAAACTAAAGAACAACCTACAGAAGAGAAATCAGAAACTTCAGAAGAAACTACTGAACCTGAGGTGGAAGAGAAATCTGAAGTTGATACAAAAGAAATTCTCAATGGACTGACTAGAGAAATCGAAGCTCTAAAGGGTATTGTCTCAGAATTGGCTAAAAAGCCAGAAGAGGAACCTATGGATGAAGAGGAACCTGAAGAAGAAACTATGATGAGCGAAGAAAAAGCTAATGACGAATGTACCGACTGTGAAGAAAAATCTTATGATGTTCAAAAAGATATCTCTGACTTAAAAAAAGCAATAAGTGAATTAACTTCCTATGTTAAAAAGTCAGAAGAAATCGAAGTAACTTTGAAATCAAAAGATGATGAGATTGCAGAACTTTCAAAACGGATTGAAGTTCTAGAGAAAACAGAAAAACCTAAAACAGTTGTTAAAGAAGATACTGAATCAAAAGAAGAAGTTGAAGAACCAAAATACAAATCATCAATTGTACACGACAAACTTCGACCAGGTACTATCTATAGGGATCTTGATTAAGTATGAGTTGGTCTACTTCTGATATTAGTGATAGTAATCTATATATAGATGGTACTGGAGCTTTTAAGTTTGTATCAGGAGAGACTATCTACGCTGGGCAAGCTGTTTATATATGTAATAGTAATACTGTTAAGGTAACAACTTCATTAACTGGAGAGTGTGACTCTATAGGAATAGCATCCATTGATGCTACATCAGGAAATAGAATAGGAGTATACACTAGAGGAAATGTTGTTAGGTGTTGCTTTGATAGTGATTATAATCCGTCTACTTTAGTATATGCAACTGATGATGGTTTACTTACATCATCTAAAGGTAATGCAACTAAAGTCGTTGGAATAGTAACAGACACACCATTAATATCTATTGGTGGTACTAATTATGTTGGAAGTGTAATGTTATATTAATGTTAATTAAAAGAGGATAATAAATATGGCATGGACTGCTATAACAGATAGAGATATCTGTATTCAAGGAAAAGAGAATAAAATAAATTGTATGGCATCAGGAACTATCTATGCAGGACAAGGAGTTACTCTGTCTACTGGTGGAGATACTTCATATACCTATGTAGTTGCTGGAAATGCTGGATCTGATAAGAAAGCATTAGGAATTGCTGCTATTGGAGCAACTTCTGGAAATCCTATTTCAGTATACACTCAAGGTGCAGTTTGCTGGACTAGAGCTAATTCTTCAGTTTCTGAAGGTGATTGGTTATATGTTGCTGCAGATGGTGATTGGGATGATTGTACTGATGCTGCTGCTACAGAAATTGCAATGAGTGGTGCTGCAATTGCTTTGATGAATCAGGGAACTACTGACGGTTTAGTAAAAGTTCTTTTGAAATAATTAGAGTAATATATGACATGGGATAATTCTGATTTATCATCTGACACTATCTATCAAGATGGTACATTTGGTTTTCTATTTACTGCTAGTGGTAATCTACATAGAGGACAAGCTGTAAAGATTATAGCAAATAATACGGTAACTTCTAGTATACTTGGCTCCAATGGTATAGGAATATGTGACCATAATTCTTACCATGGAGAAGAATGTACTATCTATTTACCAGGTAATATAACGATGGCTTGTTCTCCTGAGTCTATCACATCAGGAAAACTATTGTATGCATCTAGTAATGGATATGTTAGTGAAGGAAGATATAGTTCTGAACGTCCTATGGCAATATCTGTAAGTGACTTTGAAACTGTAAATACCAATAAGGTTGGTAGGGTTTTGTTAATATGAGTTTTTCTATAATAGAAGATTCAATACCTGTACAACCTCCTGTTGGTGGAATTTCTTATACAGCATCAGGTAACATCTATAAAGGTCAAGCTGTATATTTAGCAAATGATAATACTGTAAAGGCTCCTACTGACAATGTCCAAAAGTTATATGGAATTGCGGGATATTCTAAAACAGAAGGAGAGAAAGTTCTAGTATATCCTGTAGGTAATATTGTTAGATGTAAGATATCAAGTTCTAGTACTCTTAGTGCAGGAACATTAGTAGGATGTATTGCTGGTGGTTTTATATCTAACGAAGCTACTTATAATAGTGGAGCAATTATAATTAAGTCTCCATCTACAAATTATGATGATGGAGAAGTGTTGATACTCGGTCATAGTTACTCATTATAATGTGTATGTTATTTATGTTTTATTAAGTATGGAATGAAAATATGACAAATAAACTAACTAAATTGTTACAAATAGGATATGCAGACAACTCAAAGAGAGATGCTATCCTTAACAAACCTTCAACAGAGAAACTTCTTGGTAAAGATGTGAAAGAACTTTTACAATCTGATTCAAGACAAACTTCTAATCTTTTACAAGAGGAAGTTTATAGAACTATCTCTGAAGGAGCAGAACCTTGGAAATGTATGAGAGATATTGTTCCAGTAATTAGAACTGACTCGTATTCTGTTCGTGTTGTAAAAGGAGAAACTGGCACTTATGCAGAAGAACTTGCAGAAGGAGCTAACGTCCCTATTGATACTCAAGTGTATTCAAAAGAGGATATTACCATTAAGAAAGTTGGTACTCGACCATTGATTACCAATGAACTTATTGAAGATGGACTCTTTGATATTGTAAATCTTGAGCTTCAAAAAGCTGGTATGAGAATGGAGAATAAACTTAACCGTGATGTTCTTTTAGAGATTCTTACTGATGCAACTACAACGGATACTGACCCAGCAGGTGCACATCTTTCAGTTTCTGATTTAGCAACAGCTCGAGCTGCAGTTGCCGCAGAAAATTATATGCCAGATAAGATGATTTTCCATCCAACTGCTGAAGGATATCTATTACAAGACTCAAATCTTGCATATGCATCCTTTGCTGGAACCACAAGTCCATTGACAACTGGCGGAATTCCTAAAATCATGGGAATGACTCCATATACTTGCTCAGTTACTACTGGCTCTACTGGACATTATTGGGATAGTACAGATTCTGCAAACCATTATTATGGTATTGTTTTAGATTCTGCTGCAAGCACATATCTTGCAATGCGAAGAGATTTAACTGTTGAACAGTATGATGATCCAATTCATGATATTGTAGGAATCTCTTGTACAATGAGATATGGAACTGCAACCATCCAACCAAAGGCTGCAAACAATATTTTGACTAAGTAAGGATAGAATAATATCTATCCAATTCTTTCTGTTTAATGTGTTTCTTTTAATAAGGAGTGATAGTAAATGCCTGGAACAAGAATACCTGTCCTTAATATAGAAAAGGTTAGAATAGAATCCGGTGGTAGAGGATTATACATCGATGATGATGCATCAAATTTTGATGTAAGTACATGGGATACTAATGTATCTGGTGGAGCCACTGGAGCAGTTGAAGTTTTACCTGCAGCTAGTGCAACAGCTTGGTTAAGAGTTACTGACGATAGTGCTAATGAGTATTATATACCATTATTCAATCATCATTGGTAAGGAATTATAAATGTTAACTGGACGTGGGGATCAAGAGTGGATGAAGAAGGATGTTCAAGATAGTAGAAATAAAGCATTAGAAAATAGAACAGGATATTCTGATGCTGAGTTAGAAAGACTAGAAATCACATCTATAGAAGATGGTGGTGGAGAAACTGACTCTGATAACTATAAAGTAAAACAATATCCATTTCCACTAGATACAACAACTGGTACTAGACAGAAAAAGGATATCAGATATACTGATAAGAGAATAGGAGAGTAAATATGGTAGATTATTCCCCACAAGTTGTTAATGAATACGATGTAAGGAATTTTGTTTCTCCTCCATTAGATTATGATGATGTATCTAAAGCAGAAATTTTATTAAAGATAGAATCTGTTGAAAGTTATGTTAAATATAGATATTTTAATGGAGGTTCATTACCATCTAAAGCAAGAATTCCTGTATTATTATTAGTTATATCTAATCTAATATCTACACCAGCTTTAGCTAAGAAATATTATACCTTAAGCTCGGAGACATTAGGAGATTATTGTTTACCTGATACTACAGAAACTTTAACAAAAGAAGGATGGAAAAATCCTTACGAGTTAAAGTTAGATGATGAAATATTAGGATATGATGAAAAATCTGATAGGGTCAAATGGACTAAAGTAGAGGATATACATATAACACCATACATTGGTAAAATGTTACATCTAAAATCTAAGAGAAATTCATTTGACACATTAGCTACACCAAATCATAGATGGTATGTAAAACCAATACATAGTTCAGCAAAATGGAGTCAAAGAATAAAAACAAGTAAGGATTTAAATACATGGGATACTATTCCTAGAGCAGCAAGGTCTATAAATATAAATAATACTGAATATTCCGATGAATTTGTTGAATGTGTTGGTTGGTTTGTTACTGAAGGAAATTGGCAAAAAAGTAGTAGAACTGGTAAAATTTACTCTGCTTTTATCAATCAGAATAAAATTGTAAATAGGAATAATTGTAATAGTATACGGAAATGTCTAAATAAATTATTAGATGATGAGATAAGTGAACATAAACACGGAAATGGAAATATAGGATTTTATATTCCAGCAAATACAAAGTTATTTAATGATTTAAAGAAAGTTTGTCCTAATAAACAATTAACTATGAATTTTATAACATCAATAAATACAAAACAATTAAATTTACTATGGAAGGTTATGAAATTAGGTGATGGTGATAAGAAACGAGATAGATTTTATCAGAAACTTAATGAAACTATGAATTCTTTTCAGGCTTTAAGTGTATTATGTGGATACGGAACTACTCTAAGGAAAAAGGATGATAATGGAGTATATTCTCTCAGTTGTCAAACTAAAAGGAATGTAGGAGTTAAAAACCTACATAATGGATTTAAAGACTATAAAGGAATTGTATGGTGTCCTAAGACTTCTTTAGGAACTTGGTTAGTTAGAGATAAAGGAGTAACATTTCTTACTGGAAATAGTTATACTTTAGCAGAACCAATATCTAGAGGTATGGATATACAATCTAGTCCTTTTATTATAACTAAAACTTGGCATGGAATGGCTATAGAAATGTTAGAGAAAATGTCATCTCCATCTGATTATGTTGTTAGAAAGGCTAATGATTAAGGAAAGATAAATGACTAAGTGTAAAATATGTGGAGAAGAATATTCATCTATTGGAAAACATATTAGAACTCATAATATTTCAGCTGAAGAATACTATCTAAGATATATCGGAGATGTTGGACATTGTAAAGTTTGTGATAAGAAAACAAAATTTCACACATTGAGTGATGGATTCTATTCTTTTTGTTGTAAGAAATGTAGAGACAAATATCAAACTGGAATAACATTTAGGAGAAAGCAATATATTAAAAAATCTTGTATGTATTGTAATAAAATTTTTACAATACCTCCTGCAGGAAGGAATAGAAAATTTTGTTCACGTAAATGTTATGCTGAGTATTTAAAATTAGTACTAGTAGGTGAAAACAATCCATTTTATGGAAAACGTCACAAAGAAGAAACCCTCAACAAAATTTCAGGAGAGAACAATCATGGATGGAATGGTGGTAGTTCATATATAGATTATCCTAAAGAGTTCAACAATAGACTAAAGGAGAAAATAAGAAAACGTGATAAGTATACTTGTCAAGAATGTGGATATACTCAAAAACAATTAGGATATACCCTACATGTTCATCATATAGACTATAATAAGAAAAATTGTAATGAAAATAATTTAATTAGTTTATGCAGAACATGTCATATGAAAACTAACTACAATAGGAATGATTGGGAAAATTATTATAGGGAGAAGTTAAAATATGTATAGAAGACCTTATAACTCTCAGGGAATGGAAGATGAAAGATATCCTCATAACTGGAACAAAATTAGATTTTATGTCTTTAGTAGAGATAAATATACATGTCAGATATGTGGTAGACCTAATTTAAATAAACCCCATTGTCATCATGTTGTTCCTATTGGAAGAGGGGGTTCATCAAATCCTGCTAATTTAATAACAGTTTGTGAATCTTGTCATAAAAAAATACATGGAATGTAATATGACTTATGAAGGTTTATTAATACACAATTGTTATATAGGTTCTTCTACATCATCTATAAATGAGTTTGGAGAAGTAAGACCAGAAACATGGACATATTCTACAACATCTACAAAATGTAGATTTGTACCTCTAACTTTAGAAGAGCAATCTAAGATAGGTGGAGAATTTAATAAAATATCTTATAAAGTATTCTTTCTATCTAGTGCATCTATTGATATGGGTGGTAGAATTAGTTACTCTGGAGATTATTACTATGTTAGATCTAAATACTTTGACTCCTCACACCATCATATAACTTGTATAGTGGAGCAAATATGAGCTTTATTAAAACAAAGATAACTGGATACAAAAAAGTCTATAGAAATTTAGAAAAGGTTAAATCTGCAATAGATACCGGAACTAAATCATGTATGGAAGATGCGTTAGATTATATCAAAGAACAATCTATAAATTTCTTAAAAGCTAATAAACTTGGAGTTGGATTGAAGAGAGACGAACAAAGTATAATTAATCCAGAAAATTGGGAGATAACTAAAGTAGAATCTAAAGGTAATACATTTACTAACTATCTGATTAGTAAATCCTCTCACTCTCAAGCTGTAGAATATGGAACATTAAATGCTGATATTCATGCTAAAAACTCAAAAGCTCTGTCTTTTATGTATAATGGTAAACAAATGTATAGATATAGAGTAAAAGGACAACCTCCAAAAGCTTTCTTTCAAAAAGGAATGTATATGGCAAAAGGAACATTACTGGATTTATTTGGAGATAAAGTAATAAAGAATCTTAGGATGATAAAATGAGTTATGCATCATATTCTTCTACGAGAAAGTTATTAGTAGATAGTTCAGATATAACAAGTTATATACCATCTAATTATATTAGAGTAGGATTTCCAAATGATGAGTTATATGTACCATCTATAACTATACACCAAACTGGTGGAGATAGTTGGGGATATTTAGGTTATAATACAGCATCTGTTGGAGAAAAGTTAAAGAGAGAAAACTCAACATTTCAAATAAATATATTTAATAATTGGTCAATTGTATCATCACAAAGAATTTCTGATTATATATCTAAAGCATTATTAAATGGAATAGGATATAGAAGAGTATCTCAGAGTGATGATTATAACAATGAAATTAAATCGTATGTAAATACTCAAATATGGACACATATAGAGAATGTAGATGATTAATGTACGTTATTATGTATATATAAATTGGTGAATAATTATGGGAACAGTAACTGGAAGTAGTGCATATATTGCAATTGGATCTCATGCTGCAGGAGCTGCCGCAACACTTAGAGCTGACAGTCTTTGGGGTATATCAGATTTTTCATTGAATGTTGCTAGAGGAACAGTTGAACAAGAACTTGTGGGTGAACGAGGTAATTATTTTACTCACGGTTCATTATCTTTAGAAGGTTCTTATACGTGTTGTAAGTTTGCTGCCTCTGGATTGTATGATGCATTAGAGAATGTTTTAGGAGATGCCACTTATCTAACTGTTTCTGGAAGTACTGGTTCAAATCTTAGTTGGTATTTTAGATCTTGTCAAGTGACTGGATATGATATATCAATGGGAGATGCTGATACTATTACGGAAGCAAGTATTGATTGGGTTGTTATGAATCCTCACCAAGTCTCTATTAATAATTCAGGACATATGGAGGACTAAAAATGACAGGAACACCAACAACTTATACAGGAGAAAATGCTTCAATTTGGATTTACTCAGGTACTAGTGTAGCAACTCATACAGGTTTAGGAATTTCTGACTTTAGCCTTACGCTAGATAAAGGAGTTGTAGAACAAGAGCTTGTAGGAGAAGCAGGAAATTATAGAGTAGCAGGTTCATTAAGTGCAGAATTATCATTAACCCATTGCAAGTTAGACCAAAATGCAGCTCCATGGATTCTTGGAGCAGTAGTTAAAGGAACTGATTTAGCAATTTCAGGAAATGCAGGACCTAATTCATTACATTTCTATCTAGTATCTTGTGCTGTAACAGGATTTGATATTAGTATGGGAGATGCAGATACAATTACCGAAGGTAGTGTTGATTTCGCAGTAAGAACTCCATATGATATAACAAGTACTACTGTCGGAAGAACTAATGTGTTAGTCTCAAATCAATAGAGTTAGTATAAACTAGTAGGAGGTGTTACTATAACTGACTCAAAGGAAAACAAAACAAAAGATAAACCAACAAAGAAAGATATGGAAGAATTCAAGAAGAAGGTAACAACTAAGAAATCTTCTTCAAATGAGGATATTGGTAGGAAAATTGCTACCAGAACCTTATTAGAGAGAGACTTTAATGATGATTGTCTTAAAGTTTCTTTTAACACCTCCCCTGATACTCGTAGAGCAATTATGGCTAGAAAGCCTAATCAGGAGGAGTTTCTTAAAATTTTAGCCTTGTCTGTCGAAGCTTCAAGTTTAGAAAATTCATCTGCAGATTCATCTAACTCTAAGTTAGTAGATGTGTATGATAAGTTAAATAAGCTTGCTGCTGATTTGTCTGTTGACGATTCATTGGATGAAGAGTTTTGGAGAACGAAAGTTTCCTTCCAAACGTTACAAAATTTCATATCTGAATTGATAATTGCCTTTCAACGAGGGAGCAATCTAAGTGATGAAGACTTAGAATCCTTTCGTTAATTCAGGTTTTGGATATCTAGAATATGAAATGTGTACTCTTCTAAATTGTACTCCAACTGAACTTGGACAAGCAAGAAGAAGAAATTCAAATGATGTTGCTTTTCTAGAAATGTCTTACCTTCACAGAAAACAAGAAGAAGCTAAGGCTTATGAGAAAGCAAAACGTGAATCTAAAGCAAAACGTAGATAATGTATGTCATATATGTAATATATAAGGAATAGAAATTATGACTGCAACAGTTCAAATAGAACAAGTATACGGTGCTTCACCTGGTACATTCTCTGCTAGAGATAGTAATTCAGTTAATTCTGGATTAGGTACTAGGTATATGACATATGATGATGGTTCTGATAGTTCTATTACTACATATCCTATTCCAATACCAACTAATGCTAATGGAATTAGTGGTTCTTATTGGGTTACTCACTGTCTAAATTGTACATTTGCTCCTGATACTTATATCAAGAATGTTAAATATTACCAAACTTGGTCTGTAGATCCAAATACAGATTGGGATTTAGATGGGGCTAGTTGGGCAGGAGCAGGAATTAGACCAGGATTATATATAGGAATTTCCTCATCTACAATTGCTGATGCTAAGATAGTAACTCAAGGATTTCCATCAGGTCAATATAAACAAGCAGGAGGAGTTCAAGGAGTATATGGTTATCCTATATCAACTGCTACAAATGGACATGACTATTATCTAGGATGTTCAAGTCCAGCATCTGGTGGTATGGTATCTATAGAACACTTTGATACACTATCTAATGCAATTATGGTACAATCAGGACAAGCATTAGGTGCTACAACTGGAAGAACATATTGTATAGTAACTCAAGTATTAGTAGGTAGTGGAGCTACTGCTGGAGATAAAACTGATAAAACAGCAACATTCTCATATACAGAAGCATAAATTGTATTAATGTATTTTATTTTATATTTTTTTATGTATTTATATGGTGTCTCACCAATACAATGGTCTATAATTAGAGGAATACAATCCTCTAGAGGTATCTTATGGGTTCAAGACCTTTAGTTTATATGTGGAATGCTATCTATAATGATGGTAGTAAACTTCCACAATATGACAGTATTAATGGAGAAGTCAAAATTTTTGACAATATATCTATTAATAAACTAATTAAGTTAGATTTACAACCTTTTACAAAATCTCATGAAGAGGTTTTTAACAAGGATGACAATATTGAGTTAAAATCTATTCCCTTTCTTCCTTCATATTCTATTCTTATAAAAGATGATAGAAGACCTATATACTATAGAGATGTATATATATCACAAGAACAATATCATCTATGTAATGAATGTAAGAAGGAATTTGTATATACTGATAAATCTCCAAGAATAAATAGTAAATATCCATCTCCAATATGTCCACACTGCGGTTCTCATGATTATTTATATTGTCCAAAAGATGATAAGAAATATGTGTTTGAGGAAACTGCTAATGGATTATGTCCAATATGTAAGGGACATCTACAAAATCATAAAATAACATCTGAACAACATTCTAGGGAAAGAAGATGGATAGAATATATCATTGGAGCACAACAAACAATAAATGGAAAGAATACTCAATTTAAATTAAGAATTGATGAATATGGTAATTGTAAGGTAGAATAGAAATATTATTAATATAGATGGTTTATAAAATGACATTAAGACATGTAACAGAAAATGACTTTAATTCTATTTATAATTTATATGAATCATATCGTCAGTGGCAACAAAATACATCAAGTCAATACAAAAAAGAAAATAATCGATATTTATCTTCTGATGAATTGAAGAGAATATGGCAAGGAGAAATGATAAGATTTCCAACTATATCTAATGTCGTATATTATGATAATATTTTAAGAAATGTTAAAGGCTATTGTTACGAAACAAATGGAAATATACTCGCATACACTCAATGGAATATAGTTAATAACAATGCAACTAATGAATTAATATTATATAACTTTGGTACACAAGATGGAAGAAATCAAATAGAGGATTTGATGAGGTACTCCTTTCAAGAATTAAATAAATTAGAAATAAAGACTGTAAACGGAAGAATGTCATCTTTCATGTTTAGAAGTGATGAGTTTAATTGGTTGAAGACGTATTCTTCTAGTCAAATTGAAGAGGATAGTAGAGATATCTATTATAATATAGTTAATACTATTGATAATTTATTGGAGCTTTAGAATGACCGTATATTCATCATCATCTATAATACAGTGGTTTGTTAGTGGAGCTTATCCTATAACAGAATCACGTTATATATCTGCACTTGCAGATGATTCTAGTAATTATTTAGATAAAATGTGTGCAAATTTAGATAGTCCAGCAGATTATGGTGTTTATGGTGGATTTGATTGGTCAATTCCAGCAGGTGCAACAATAGTTGGGGCTAGAATAGATATAGAAGCTCAAAGTTTTTCTGATTTGAGATTTTATATAATTGTTTCAAATGATAGTGGACAGACTTGGGGAAAGGCAATAGAAACTCCTACTATAGAATCTGACGGATATGAAATATATTCAGTTGGAGGACCAACTGAATTATGGGACTTGACTTGGAATGATTCATTAGAAAATTATAACTGGAAAATGAAAGTTAATTTAGATGTATCCTATACAAATGGCTGCAACAATAGTGGGTATGTAGATTATATTAAAGGATATGTATTCTATACTAATGACGAAACTCCAATTAGAAAACCTATTACATTTAGTAATTCTAATAAAAAAGTGATAATACAAAAAAACCAAACAAATAAAATTTATATTAATTAATGTTAAAGTAATATTAGAGGAAGTAAAATTATGACATGGATGGATGAGAAAAGTGAAGGACAGTTAATAGATGCTACTGAGTGGACTAATCAAGCAGATACTGTTGAATGGGTTAGTAGTAATTATTATAGTCATTCATCTAATACAGATATACATTTTCCATCATCATCTATAACTCCATGGTTGAATAATGTATATATTTCAACAAATTCATCCGTTGATGTTATGAATGATGTTGATACATCTTCTGATACTCCACAAAGAGATGAAGTTCTTAAATGGAATGGAAGTAATTGGGTTCCAGCTGCTTATGATACTACTTTTGAATTTTCTATAGCATCTTTTAGTGATGGAGAAAGTACAACTCAACTAATAGGAACTGGAGTATGGGAATCTAATAGTAATATGACGTTTTCAGCTTCATATAATAATGGTCCACCAGATGGTGCTTGGGTTCAAATGTCAAATAATGGAGGAGCATATTCCAAAGTAGGAAGTATGTCTCCATCAGATTATGAATCAGGAACTAATGATGAAGGAGATATAAATTATCCTGCATCTAAAGATCAATATCTTAGATTTAGATTAAGTGCAAATTGTGATACAGATACAGATTCAACAGTAGAATCTTCAATATATTTTAGAAACTATATTTATTATGGGAAAGCTTCTAAAAATTCTTCATTCTCAGAAGCTGATGTAGAAGGATTAGCTGGAAGTGAATTATCTAATGATAAAACTCAATTATGGGGAACAATAAATCCTGGAGTAGGAGAGTATATTGTATTAGCTTATCCAAATTCTTATGGAACTTTGAGTTCTGGAGATGATTATGAAGATGATGGAGGATCTTCTTTTAGATTTAATGGAATTACAATTGCAATGAAAACTGCAGAAACAGTATCTATTACAAATTCTGCAGGGTATACTGAAAATTATTATGTTTATGCATCTGAATCTGATAATTTGGGAAGTCATTCGTTTGATACAAGATATACTGAAATTAACTATCTATACTATGGGGTAACATCTAAAACAGATACTTATACAGAAGCAGATGTAGAAGGATTAGGTAACAGTACAATTACAAATGATAATACTCAAACTTGGAATGCAGTGAATGCTGGTGCTAATGAATATTTATTATTTGCATTTCCTAAGAGACTAGGAACTGTAACTTTTTATGTTGGTGGATTTGAAGGTGGATTTGAATCTCCTGAAACTGTTTCAGTTACTAATGCTAATGGTTGGACAGAAGATTATTATGTCTGGAGAAGTACCAATCATAGTTTAGGATCTACTACTGTACAAACTACTTAAGGTGATATTAAATGGCAATAGTTTTAATAGATAAAATTGCTCCTAAGAATGATGCTTTCACTGGAATGGTAGATGCTGAACAAGTTATTGGTGCTAGTGGTGCAGGTGGTTACTTACCATCTAGTACAATATCTGGAAATTCTATACAAGAGTATCAACTAAAGATATCTAATTCACCTACTAATGGTTATTTCTTAGAGTATAAAGATAATAGTGATAAATTAACTTGGGCTCAAGTTTCTACTACAGATGTTGCTTGGTCTGGTGCAATTGAATTTTACTCAGTATCGAGTTTAGTAAATACACTTAATAATTGGTATGCTAACTCTTCACAAAAATATTCTCAAGCTTATATTAGCACATCTACTGGTATATTTGCTTTACAGAGTGATTTAGATAATAATTATTATACAAAAAGTGAAATAGATACAATATCAGGTTCTATAATTACTCACACATCTAATAACTATTATGATAAAACTTGGATGGATACATATTCAGGCAATGTTGATACAAGACTAGAAGACTTAGAAAATAATATTGAATTTATTCCAACTAATTATATAACATCCTCAAATGCTATAATTAGATTTGCTGATAGCTCTGCTACTCAGACTAAGTTAGGAAATAAACAAGATACCTTGACTGCTGGAGATCATTCTACTGATTGGGAAACTGCACATGATTGGTATACAGAATCATCTCAATCTATATCTGAACATATTGACGATAGTACCATACATTTTACACAATCAGATTTAAATGATGACTACGCCGGTTCTGGAGCTTTTCAGACACATAAGGATGATGATGATATACATTTCCCATCTAGTAGTATATTAAATTGGTTGAATGGAGAATACCAACAATCTGGTGCTACTGGATTTGACTCTTCTTGGTCTGGAGCTACTGGATATTATACTGTATCTAGTAGTGTAAAAGTACTTGATACTTGGTATGATACATCATCATCTAAACTTTCTAAAGCATATGCAAGCACCTCTACAGGAGTTTTTGAACCTTCTTTAACAAAAGGAAATCTCACTGCATCTTCACCATTAACATTTGATAATACTAGACAGGTAATTGGTGGAACTTCAGAAGTAAGTATATCTCAAGCAGATACATCTACAGATGGTTACTTATCATCTACAGATTGGAATACGTTTAATAATAAATTAGATGGTTCAACTGCAAGTAGTAACTTCTTTTTAATTGGCTCTGGAAATACTCTTTGGGGATGGTACGCTAACTCTTCATCTAAAATATCAGATTATATAGCAAGCGGAGATGAATATAGTATTAACTATGATTGGTACAATACTAATAATGTAGGATTAACTTCTTTACTAGCTTCAGGAACTAAATATTCTCAAGCATACATCTCTACATCTACAGGAGTATTTGCTCTTGCTGTACATACTCACTCCATAGAAGATTTGTCAGACGTTTCTGAGATGACACCATCTGATGGACAAGGATTATTATGGGATAATGATAATGGTTATTGGTCTTCTCAAACTATATCTACATCAGATGTAGCATGGTCAGGTGCAAGTGATTTCTATGGATTTTCTTCTAATGCAATAAATCTTTTTGGTGCTTCTAGTCATACACATGATGATAGATATTTATATAAAGAGAATATATCTGAATTTACTCCAGACGGAGATTATGAACCAGCTACAAAGAAATATGTAGATGATACCGTAGAAGCTGCAGGTGGATATACTGATGAGAATGCACAAGATGCTGTAGGTGAAGCAATAACAAGTGGATTATCTTATAATGATAATACTGGTGCAATATATATTTCATCTTATTATACATTATCATCTCAAGCTAAACAAGGATATCTTTCTGGACAGAAAGTTAAAGACATTTTTGATAGTTCATTGTATTATAATAGTAGTTGGATAGATACTTATTCAAGTAATACAGATAATAGATTGGATTCTTTAGAAACTTATTCTTCAAATATATGGAATTATAATTCTGGAGATTTGTATTATAATGGAAAAGTTATTATAGGACATGAAAACTTTGACTTAGGTAATTATAATTTCCAAGTGTCTGGAGACTCATATTTTAGTGGCTCAGTAACTTTCTTAGGTGAGATATCCGGAATATCAATTCCAACTTATCCATCAGGAGTATCTAATAAATCTTATGTAGATTTAATAAGTGGTTCTATAATAACTCATATATCAAATAATTATTATACACAAACATGGATTGATTCGTTATCTGGTAATATTGATACAAGATTAGATAGTAAACAAGATTTACTAGATGGTAGTGAATACTATCCATCATCTATAGGTGCTGGATTATCAGGTTCTTTTAACACACACACTTCCGATAGTACTATTCACTTTACAAAATCTTCTTTAGATGATGACTATACTGGTAGTTCAAATGTTAATATTTCTCTTATTAATGCTATATCTAGTAATTTAAGAACTGATATAGAGGCTATAGAAGATACTCCAGTAAATTGGGGAACTCTTACAGAAGGAACTGGAATTGCACCATTAACCGGAGTTGGTATATCTGGTAGTGGTGATAATGATATTACAGTTTTAGGATATTCTACTATATCTTCACAAGCTAAACAAGGGTATGAGTTTTCAAGTAACTCTGATATTTTTGACAAAACTTCTTATATTACATCATCCAATACGATAGAACGATTTGCTGATAGTAGCAATATACAATCTAAATTCTTACTAAGTGGAGTTATTTATAATGCAATATCTTCACAATCAATGTCATCTAATAATATTCTAGTAAGTGATATCTACATATCTGATTGGGATAATAATTCTATAACACATACAGTAAGAGATTGGTTTAGATTAGTTCAGTCTCCTGGATGGATATCTGGAGGTACAATTTATCATGTTAGCACAAATAGCAATACAAGTCCTCCAACATTATATGTAACAGTATCTGGAGGACAAGGTTTACTTCGTGAGACCGACAATGATTTTTCTAAAGAATACTTTGTAACATGGCCTACATCATCTAACATTCCAATTACTGCTAGTAATCCAAAAGAGTTTGGAATTGAGTGGAATTCTGGAGACCCAAAAGTAAAATTTGCATCTCCTGGTTATGCTTGGAACTATGATACAGAATGGCCTATTGGTTTGGCTGTTAATAGAAGTGGCTCTATTTGTTTTACAAGAAATCAATGGTCTGTTAGAGATCCTATTACAAATATTATAGAAAGATTAGATGCTATGGGTAGAATAGTAAGAGATGCTACCTATGGAGGTCTAATACTTTCTAATACTGGTACTAGAAATATAAATATAACTGCAGGAAAATTATGGTCACGTCTAAATGAACATTATATAACAGGACAGGGTGCTGGAGATAGTATAGATACCTCTGCTGGAGATACGTTTGTAATGTTTGTATATAAAACTCCAACTACATACACAGTAGAAAATCAAACTGCTACACAATGGCCAAATTTATATTATTATAATACAGGCACAGAAACTCTAACTACTGTTGGTAATAACAAATATGCAAATCTTTGGGTTTACATAACTGCTGAAGGAGTTCCAGGAATGATTTATGGAACAGGTAGTTATGCAAATACTGCTGAGGCAGAACAAGAATCCCCTCCTACGAATCTACCAATTTGCATCCAATATGGTGGAATTTTCTTAGGTAGAATTATTTTTAAATATAATACTGATACACCAGTAGAAGTTCAAACTGCATTTGATACTGTATTTAATGCTGCTGAGGCAGCAACTCACAATAATCTGGCTGGGTTAAATGAAGGTGACTATCAACATCTTACTGCTACACAAGATAGTGTATTAACTGATGCAGGAGATGCATCTACATATCATTATCATGATGGAAGATATTATACAGAGACAGAATCTGATACTAACTTTGCTCCATCTTCGCTAACTAAATTGAGATATGATGAATATGTAGGACACTCAGGAAATACTAATATTCATTTTACTGTAGATTCTATTCGAGATGACTTTACCGCATCTTCACAAGTTAATAGATTATTAATTGATACTATATCTAGTAATCTTGATACTAGAATCGATTCATTGTTCTCTTGGTCATCTAATGCTTTAGATTTATATGGAGCCTCCTCTCATACTCATGATGATAGATACTACACTGAAACAGAAATAGATAATAATTTCTACACTCAAACTTGGATAGATAGTTTATCTGGATCTATAGATGATAGATTAGAAGCTTTAGAGGGAGTATCAGAAATAACATGGTTATCTTTAGAAACTCTTTCATCTAATGCTACAGATGCTTATAATTGGGTTAATGCATCTTCACAAAGATATGAAAGTATATTATCAAGTGGTAATGAATATAGTACTAATTATTCGTGGTACGATACATATCATACACAATTAGAGAATTATCTGGCATCTGGTGATGAATACTCTACAAATTATGATTGGTATAATACTAATCACGATGGATTAGATAGTTTATTGACATCCGGTAATAAATATTCTCAAGCTTATGCATCTACAAGTACTGGAGTATTTGCTTTAGCGACACATACTCATGATACATTTGGTTTATGGAGTGGAGCTAGTGAATTCTATGCATTCTCATCTAATGTTAAAGATGATATAACTTCCTTATTTGATACATCGTCTGCACATAAAACTCGTTTAGATAATCTAGAAGGAGAATCAGGAATTGGCGATATATCTTGGACTTCACCAACAGATGGTTTAGGAATTACAACTACAGGAGATGGAAAGATATCTGGCAGTATTACTATTACTGTAGATGATTATATTGCATCTTCGGTTGCAGTAGATAAATTCTATTATCAAGAATCAGATTTAACCTCGGTATTAAATGATAATTATTATCCATCATCCCTTGGAAATCAAAATATAACAGCTTTATTTACAACTTCATCTAATTTTAATACTAGAATAGAAACTTTAGAGAACCAAGATGAATTTGTAAAAGAAAATTATATCACATCTAGTAATGCTATTAGTAGATTCTTAGAGTCTGGCGGAGCCAAGTGGGTAGACCTTACTGATGGGAGTGATACTACACTACACACCCACCCTGGAATGACTACAGATGTGGCTTGGAGTGGAGCAAGTGAATATTACGGACATTCAAGTAATTCTTCTATTCACTTTACAGAGGCATCTATAGACCATACAAATATACAAAATGTAGGTAGTAATACACACACTCAGATAGATAGTAAATTAACTGATTTATTTAATTTCTCAACAAATGCAATTGGACTTTATCATCCATCTAGTTATGGGATATTTTCTTACATATCATCACAAATTATTTCTGGTGGTTCAATTACTTCATCAGATTTTAATATTATAGCCAACACCATATCGGGTCTTATAGATCCTATATGGCCATCCGCAGCAACAAATAAACATTATGTTGATACAATTTCTGGTGCATTAGATACTAGAATAGACTCCTTATTTGGTTGGTCATCAAATGCAATTTCTTTATATGCACCATCTTCAACAACGAGATATGGTTGGGCATATGTAGCCAACGGAGCAACTTTTGCTCATAATTGTGGAAGCAAACCTTCTTGGGTTAATCTATCACCAAGTGGTACATCACCAATAATGTATTCATTTACTATTGATACTGATAATGTAACAGTGTATCATTCATCTCCAGATTCTGAATCGTTTAGTTGGAGGGCGGTAATATAATGGATTCAATTTTATTACAAAAAATAATAGATGGTAGAATAGAGATAGATAAATATAGAAGGGACAGAATTGAATTATCATCTAATAAAAAATCTAATTACAGGAAAAAGCATATAGAATTAGAATTAGAACTACTTAATAGTATAAGAAAATTAGGATTTATTGATATTAGTGATTTTGTATCTAAGAATGAAGAATTAGTTGTAGAAGAATTAAATACTAAATACAAGGTAATCGGTTTTTGTAATAAATGTGGTAAGTGTTGTAGTAATATAAATTGTAAATATTATAAGGACGGATTTTGTAGTATCTATGAAAATAGACCAGATGAATGTAAGATGTATCCGAGAGTAATTGATTTTATTAAAAATTATGTCCCTAGTTCTTGT
>Ga0180433_10002874_pt1 | contig 25980 bp, 48 predicted proteins | sample SS_ome_8_FD_132980 | JGI IMG/M metagenome (GOLD analysis project Ga0180433, IMG submission 132980) | Hypersaline lake sediment archaeal communities from the Salton Sea, California, USA - SS_1_D_1 metaG | ecosystem: Environmental > Aquatic > Non-marine Saline and Alkaline > Hypersaline >... | reverse complement strand
TGTTCTACTGATTGTATGAGAAAAATTTTTAATATATTTGTAGATAAATTAGAAGAAAAAATTAATAAAAATAAATAATTATGATATTAAAAAAGGAAATTTTAGAAGCAAAAGGTTTTGAGTTTGCACGTGAACATGGTTATAAAAATCATGTGAAAGTTTATTATAATGAAAAATTCACTTTGACTTATTTATCTATTCCTGAAGAAATTAAAATAGAATCAGAATTATATGGAGTTCTTTATAGAGGAAAAATAACATCACTGAATGATTTTGAACATATAATAATGATGTTAATAGATTAGATTTATGAATTATTTTGAAGAATCGAAGAAACATCGGAAGTTGCTCTGGGATTATCTTGGTATTCATAAAGATGGCAAGATAATCAAAAGTGTTGATAAAGATTTCAAACCAGAAGAACATTTTGAGTTATTAAGATTAATTTATCATAAAATCAGAAACACACCAAGAGAAGGGCATATTATTAAAATTATAAAAGAATTATATGCAGATAAATGTAGAGTAACAATTCAAGAATGGTTTGATACATCGAAACCTGAAGGGCACTATGAAGTTGTAAAAGTCGAAGATAAAAATGAACATCGGGCTGTTTATAATGCTTGTGTTGAATTTATTATAAAAACCAGTTAAAATGAAAAAAGACAAAGAAATATCACCAATAATATATAAAGCTATAGAAATAATTGAAAAATGTTTTGGAGGAACTGATGTTGAATTAATAAGCGATAAAATGTATAGAACATCTCCAGATGAATTTTATCCAATTGGCAAGTTGGGTGTTGATATTGAAATAAATGGAATTAAAACATTTTTAGGCTGTGAAAGTATGGCAGAAGAAATAGCATGTAATCCTTTTGGAAAAAAAATAGCTGAAGAATTTGTACACATGATATTAAATTCAAAATAAATTTAATTAAAAGATATGGAAAAATTAACAAAAGAACAATTGTCAAATTATAATCATCATTTAACTGTTGGCAGATTAAAAGAATTTATAGAAAAATATAATATTTCTGATGATGCAATAATTGTTGTAGAAAGAGTAGAAGATTCTTATTTTGAAGGTTCTGATATTAGTGGAATGAGAGGGTGCAACGATACAGAAGATGGAATATATCCAGAAGGGAGCAAAGCTCAAGGATGGGGTGTTTATCTTAAAAAAGGACAAGGATGGCATATGTGCGACAGACATAATAAAAAAGTTAGAAGCGGGGAATATAATAATAAGGAACAATATCCTGATTTGGCAGATAAAGATATAAAAGAAATCCCAGAAGAAGAGATGGAAGAAATGATGACTCAATATCATCCAGCATGGAGTTGTGTGAAATATCCTGATGAAGGTGATGATATTTTATTCATTAATTTGCATTATTAAATATATGGCAACAGAAATTGTAGAAGTTGAAGGTGTAAAGTTTTTGGTTGAAGATAAGCTTCCAAAAGAAGGGGAACTTTATGTTGTTGAAAGAAATGTTGGGAAACAGCTTCTTACTGCATTTGAAATTGTGCTTAAAGATGAAAAGTATAATCTTGGATATATAATACCAAAAGAAAATGCTTATTGTTATGATTTTCATGAGTGCAAAAGAGTTGTCAAAATGATTGAGTAGAGTTTAAAATAAACTTATATGAATTTTTTAATATATGAAGGAACAAAATGGGTTGATACAGGCATTGTATGTCCAAGATGTAATCATAAAATACTTAGGGAAACTCATAAAATTAATAATGAGCCAACGGAACATTTTTGTTGTGAGAGACTTGGATGTACGTGGCCAGATTATTATAATAATCAACAAGATTTAATAAAGATAGATAGAAAACGTATAAATAACTAAAAAATAAATAAATATGAAAAGTAAAGACATTAAAAGAATTCCAATTAAAGAATTTAGAGAATTAGGTTATCTCCAAGAATTAAACAGGAGATTTTTGCATCCACTTGGATTAGCATTAGAAGTCATAAAAGATGATGAAACTGGTGAAGAAAAACTTGGCGGCATCTGGGACTTTAGAGATGATGATGAAGGCATTTATTATGACATTAATAATTCTGAAAAAGACAGAATTGAAAGATTTAAAAAGAATAAAGAATATATAGATAAAGAATTTGAAACTCGATTGAAAAAAAGAGTTAAAAAAATAGGCTTTGAAATAGAACAAATTTTATAAAATTAAACCATCGAATATTTTTCTTATAAGGCACGGAGAATCTATGGGCAATGTCGATAAAAATGTTTACTCAAAGATTCCAGATTGGAAAGTTCCTCTTACTAAAAAAGGTCTTAGTCAAGCACGTAAAGTAGGAAAAGAATTATATGAAAAAATTCATGAAATTTGTAACTGGGAAAAAAATATAATAATTTATTCTTCTCCATGGTATCGTGCAAGGCAAACTGCCAAATGTATTAGAGATAAATTTGAGAAAGATAAAAATTTTGTTTGGAAGTATGGGACAGTTCAATATAAAGAAGACCCTCGCCTTAGAGAACAAGAATGGGCTAACTACATGGAAGAAAAAAATAAAGAGAAAATAAAAAGAGAACGACATAAATTTGGAACATTTTTTTATAGGATGCCAGAGGGTGAATCTGGTGCGGATGTTTACGACAGGGTTTCAAGTTTTTTTGATACTTTATTTAGAGACTTTGAAAAAGAATATTTTCCAGAAAATGTAATAATCGTTAGTCATGGATTAACAATTAAAATGTTTCTAATGAAGTGGTTTCATTGGACTGTTGAAGAATTAGAAAAGATAGAAACACCAGATAATTGTGAAATTGTACATTTGCGCAGACCAATGGATGAAACAAAGTTTCAATTAATTACAGAACTTAAAGACAAAGAAAAATCCGAATACATAGACCATATTAATGATTATAATAAATTATTTAAATAAAATGAAAGATTTTACTTTTTATCTGGATGACGAAACAATACAAAAGTGTATGGATTATTGTTATAATTTAATAATGCATACAGCATATCCAGAAGAATATGAAAATCTTTCATGGGGGGAATTTGGCTTACATTTAGTTGAAATTGCAACGTTTAATATAATAGAAGATTTAGACATTGATGAAGGCCCTTATCCTTCCCCCAAAGATGTTGATAAAATTATAAAACTTTATGAAGAATATGATGAATATGAAAAATGTCAACATCTTTTAGGGGCAAAAAAAGTAGTTAGAGATAAATATGCAGATTGGAAAGGCGAAATAAATTATAAAATGGATTGTGATTATTGGGAAGATAATTTTTAAAAAACAAAATGTGAACAAAAAGGGAGTGCACCATCAAATATTTTTAACTATTTATATTGTGAAGATTGTGGCATAATGTTTCAAAATTTAAAAAAAAATAAAAATGGAAATTAGAACAACCGATACTTTCTTTAAAAGCTTAAGAAAGATACATTTAACAAAAAATCCATTTTATATCCATTTTTGGACAAATCTTTATACTGATATGAAATGGATTATTTGGAGTTTAATAAAATATTTTAAAATAGCATCTTCAATGAGACCTTGGGAATATTCTTATATATTAAGAATGATGGAGTTTCAATTAAAAATATTAAGAGATGAAATAAGAGATAAAGGAATTGAAGTAGATGAAGATAGATTGCCAAAAGTTGAAAAGATGACACGAGCTATTGAATTAATTAATAATCAAATAAAAGAAAATTTTGCTGAGAGATGTGGTTATATTTATACTGATATGGAATTTGAGGAAGTTGAAGAAAAAGAAAATGGAATGAAGCTATATAAGCTTAAAAAAGATAATGATGAAATAGAAGAAAAAAACACAAAAGCCCTTAAAGATGGTCATAAATTAGAAGAAGAAGAATGGAATGAATTGTTTGAGCTATTAAAAGATATGCGAAGATGGTGGTATTAAAAAAGGGACACCGAAATGCCCCTTTTTAAAATGTAGCTTGACTTAAGCTATTTTATTGTTTCTTAGGTAGAAATGTAAGCATTGCTAATAAAGCAAGCAAACCCACAAATCCAGCACTCCCAAACTGACCGACAATTGCGATAAAATTTGAGATTATACTGAAATCTCCTAAAAATCCTCCGAAAATTAATTCAGAAAAAACAGCTAAGCCAAAAAATACACTTAGCAATCCTAGAATGCCTTTCGCCCATTCTGTGATAGTTTTAATTACTTCCATTTTTTATTAATTTAAGTTAACAGCAAACTCTGTATTAATTGAAATACATAGTGTTTGCTTTCATCTAAATATAAAAAAAATAAAACAATACCTGTTGTAAGAAAAAAATTTTTTTTATTATTTGTTTTTTTATATCTTTGCTGTATCGTTTAGATTTATAAATCAATTTATTAATTAAAACATTTTAAATTATGAAAATAGAGTTAAATAATGGTCAAGGAGTCCCATATTTAGTTGTTAAAGATGGAGAATCTGAAAAATTAAAAGTTTCTTTCTGTAAAGACGGAGGGATTGTTGAAGTGGGGGAACATAAAATAGGAACAAAAATAGGATGCAGAGATAAAGGCGAAATTGCCGATGCACAACAAATTGATGGAATAGAATTAGGAGATATATAATTTTTGTAACTTTTTTAATTTTCATTCGTATAATCTTTTTCAGGAATAAATTAAATTATTAATTAAATTAAATTTTAACAAAATGAAGACAAAAATTTTAATAGTATTAATTGCTATTGTAATTATAGCAGGATGTGGTGATAAGAAAAAACCATCATCAGACAAAGAATTACAAGAAAAAACAGAAACAATGATGAGAGAAGCAAATGCTCAAACGGGTATGCCAGCTATTGTTAATTGGCAAGAAAAAAAATTAATGAAACAGATTTATGAACTTAGAGACCAAGAAGATTTAATTTGTTTTGCTTATTTGTATAATAGAAATACAGGTGAAATAGGACAATTTCTTGGTAAATGTATTGGTTATGGGTTGCCATATTCAACACAATATAGTAATCCACAAAAGCATGTATATAATGGTTGTAATTCATGTGATAATAATTATGAAATATTTCAACCAGAGCCAAATGGTTTATTTATGCCAGATGGAATGGCTGCAACTTGGTTATTGCTAATTGACCCAGAAACTAATAAACCAAGACCTGTATATGTAGAGCCAGAAATTATTGTTTCACCTTTTAAATTGCATAAATAATGAAAACAGGAATTAAAATATTTTTAGGCTTTATAGGGGTGATAGTTTTATTTTTAGCCCTTGAATTAGGTTTTGGCTGGTTCGGTGTATTTTATACAAAAACTGTTGGGAAAGCTAAGGAAAATGCTCGCAGAGAAGTGTTTGAAGAAACGCAAAGCTATGTTGAAGGAAAAAGACAAGAACTTATTAAATATAGGCTTGAGTATATGAGAGCAGACAGCAGTGATAAAGAAGCCATCAAAATGACAATAGTACAATCATTTGCAAATTTTGATGAAGATAAACATAGAGATAAATTTAGTGCTGAATTGATAAGTTTTTTGAAAGAAATGAAATATAAAAATTAAAAATTATTTATTTTTTAAAAAATATTTTGTTTTTATTGTAACTTTTTTTATCTTTGTACGTATAAAATGAAAGAAAATAAAAAAGAATATGATTTAGCTCTAAAGACAAGTTATGGTTTAATTGAGCCAATTACATCAAATGATATACCAGTTTGTATTGAATGTGGCTCACCAATAACTAAAGAGAACGATTCGGGTTGGGAAAGATTCACAGGAAAAGGAGCCACAACACAACCGATTTGTAAATATTGTCAGAAAGATGAACCTATTATGAAAAAAAATTAAAATATTAAAAATTTAAACTATTTATATACGAATTATGAAAAAAATCCTAAACATACAACTTAACAGTCTGGTTCGCTTTAGCGTGCTTCAGAGTGTATTTTTTGTGCAACAAAGAATAGTTGTAGGTTTGGGTATGTATCAATATTCATATTAATTGTAAATTTTAATTGTTAATGAAAACCCCAAGCCTAAAAACTTGGGGTTTTTTATTTTATATACGTTCTTTGACATATTGAGTTTAAAATTATTCGACCTCACAATTTTATATTTTTTGTACATATTTATATATAAATTAAACAATATATATATGGACAAAAAATTTAAAAAAATAGATTATGATTCAATGAATAAAGCAATAAAACTGTGTTCTTCTTTGACAGAAATTATACATTATTTTGGATATAATTCGAAAAGCAATACAATACGAATAAATTTTCGTAGAAAAATCAAAAGATTAAACTTATCTATTTCTCATTATGAAAATGTGATTTTTAAAAGAAAAAGTAAAGAAAGATATAATGAAGAAAATTTAAGAGAATTAGTTAAAAAACATGATTCATTTAAAGATATACTTTATGAATTAGATTTATTGCCTATTACTTCGAATTACAGAACATTAAAAAAATATTTAAATCAATTTAATATAAATTATTCTAAAATTGTAAAAAATTGTAAAAGAAATAAAAAATATTCTAAAAAATTTATTGAAAAGTGTGTAAATGAAAGTAGATATCAAAAAGAAGCTATAAGAAAAATTGGACTAGAAGATAAGGGAGGTAATTATAAAACATTTAAAAAATATATAAAAGAATACAATATAGATATTTCTCATTTTCATTATAAAAATGAATTTAATAGAAATAAAACGCCTATTGAAGAAATTTTAGTTAAAAATTCAAGTTTTAATAGAAGTCATTTAAAAAGAAGATTATTTGAAGAGAATTTAAAACAAAAACGATGTGAAATATGCGGGCAAAAAGAAGAATGGAACGGGAAAAAACTAAGTTTTATTTTGGACCACAAAAATGGCGTAGGTAATGATAATAGAATTGAAAATTTAAGAATTATATGCCCTAATTGCGATTCTACTTTAAACACATATTGTGGAAGAAACAATAAAATAGAAAAAAAAAGAAATTATTGTTTAGATTGTAAAAAAGAAATTTCTAAAAAAAGCAAGAGATGTAAAAGCTGTCAAGGAAAAAGAAAAACAAAAGTTAAAAGACCTTCTTATAAGCAACTTAAAAAAGAAATTGAAGAAACAAATTTTTGTGCAGTTGGAAGAAAATATGGAGTTTCAGATAATGCAGTGAGAAAATGGATAAAAAACTACGAAAAAGAAATGAATATTGCCTCCTCATCTAACGGCTAAGATGCTGGTTTTTGGGGCCAGACATAAGAGTTCGAATCTCTTGGGGGCTGCCATAAGGAGATGTAGCTCAGTCGGTAGAGCGCTAGACTGAAAATCTAGGACGTTAGCACCAGTTCAACTCTGGTCATCTCCACAAAAGATTTTTGAAATATTTTTAATAACAAAACAGAGAAATTGTCGCTCTACGGAGAGGAAGCTCAGGACATCTCTGCTTAAGGAAGGAGACCTAACCAGTCGTTTGCACTTCCGAGGATGCAACCCAAAACAGCTTAGACGGTGAGCAGGTCTGTGATAGCATGGTAGGGGCAAAAAGATAAATGACAACATAGAACAGAATTCTGGCTAAGCTCATTTTGTTGTTAACATAGAACCTTAGCTCAGTTGGTTTAGAGCGCATGCTTGACAGGCATGAGGCCGTCAGTTCAAATCTGACAGGTTCTACAAAAATAAAAAATTATGAAAGGATTAACTTTAATAGCATCAGGGCCATTGTCAAAAGAGGCAAAAGAGAAAATGGAAAGAGGCATGAAGAAACGAGATGAGTATCTTAAAAAAATGGTAGAAGATTATAGAAATGGCAAATTTGATGATATAATAAAAAAATTAAAATAGGCCTGTAGCTCAGTTTGGGAGAGCTCGTGTTTTACATGCACGGTATGTCGCTGGTTCAAGCCCAGTCAGGTCTACAAATGCCTCCTTAGCTCAATTGGACAGAGCACAAAATTACGGATTTTGGGGTTGAGAGTTCGAGTCTTTCAGGGGGTACTAAAAAAGAATTATAAAATAAAATTTTTAATATTATTTATAAAAAACTCAAAAAACTATGAATATTTCAGAACCAGAAACGGATGAAGGTGACAAGCAAAAATATAGCGATAGTATGTCTGATGACAGCGACATTCCTGAACCCCTTGGGATACGATGTTTTATTCAAAATGGTTCTAAATTGGATAGGTGGTTATTGGTATACCACAGCTATTTTTTACCTTGCATCAGCATCATTCTTTGGATTATATTTTTATTTTAAAAAAAAATCAAAAAAACATAATAAAAAAATATAAAAACATTTATTTGATATTTTATAAAAATTTTATTATACTTATAATAAGTTCTTTAAAAATATTTCGGTGGGGCACACCGAACATTCGTTAACGTGAAGCATTAGCTTGTGCGTTGGGTGTAGAGCTCTATAAATTTAAATAACAAGAGCATGTCAGTTGTCTAAAATTAATCCTTTTAGAATTTTAAAAAATGAATAGCAATATAAATATAAAACTACTAGTGCTCCAACTGAATTCTTTTGTGTTCAACACAGAAGGGAGGGATTATATTGCTTAAAATTTTTTAATGCAAAATTTGAAAAAGTCTGAACTTCTGTTCGGGCTTTTTTTATATGCGGAAGTGGGCAAACTGGAAAAGCCGCCTGATTTAGGCTCAGGAGATTTTGCGGGTCCGATTCCCGCCTTCCGTACAAAAATAACATTCACAATCAGCAAATAATGCGGTTTATTGCCGATTATTACAAAATTAAATATTATGTATGAAATTTCAGAAGATAGAATAATGTGGTAAATGTCCAGGTGGTGAAATCGGTAAACACGCTAGGTTGAGGGCCTAGTGCCGAAAGGTTTGCGGGTTCAAATCCCGTTCTGGACACAATAATATCAATAGTACCATTATTACCAATAGGGCAGTAACTTAATTGGTGGAGTGTAAGATTTTTCGACAAGTTTTTATTAATTTTAGATTATTTATAAAGAAAGAACAAAAACTTATGAAAAAAACAAAAATACGTTCTCTAGTTGTGAGTGGCGGGGGTTGTAAGGGCGCATGGGGCGGCGGAGGAATTGAATATCTTCATGACCAAGGTATCGATTGGCAAACTTATTACGGAACATCTACAGGCTCGCTTCTAATTACTTTATCTTCTTTGGGAAAAATGATAAAGCTTAAAGAAGCATATACATCAATCAGTAATGATGATATTTTTTCTGTTGACCCATTTAATAAAAAAGGCAAAATAAAACTTTGTAATGCAATATGTAGATTAATTAAAGGAGAAACTTCTCTTGGCGAAACTGAAAAACTCAGAAAAATAATTGAAGAAATGTTTACTTTTGAAGAATTTATTGAAGTTAAAAATCAAGAAAAAATTCTTCATGCATGTATAACAAATTATACTCTTGGGAAAACAGAGTTTAAAGATAATTGGGAAAATTTATATCATGATTATCTGGATTATACATGGGCATCAACTAGTGTTCCAATAGTTACAAATTTATTAAGGAAAAATGGTTATGAATATTTAGATGGTGGTGTAATGGACCACGTACCTTTACAAAAAGCAATAGATGATGGAGCAGATGAAATAGATGTCGTAATACATAGACCAGAAAAATATGAGCATGATAACTGGAAAGCTGAAAATATGTGGGAAGTATTAATGAGGACTATTGATTTGATGGAAAGAGAAGTATCTTTATCAGATGTTTTAATAGGAAAATTAAAAGCGCAGGATAAAAATGTTAAACTTAATATTTATTATACACCTTATTCTTTAACTGATAATTCTATGGTTTTTGATAAAAAACAAATGTTAAAATGGTGGAAAGAAGGTTATGAATATTTTAAAAATCATAAACCTAAATGTATAAAACTTGAATCTCAATTATCAAAGAGTTAATAATTATATAAAATATTTTTAAAACCGTTATTTTAATTTAATAGTGGTTTTTTTTGTTTCTTATCTTTTATTTTTATACATTTGTAAAAAATTTAAAAATCATGATAAGAGCACATTCTATTCAACCGATGTATTTGAGAGATGATAATGGCACAATAGTAAGACATTCTAATGGAAAAGCTGTACAAGACATGGATTCTGCGGGGATTAAGGGTTTTCCTTTGTATGTTTTTAAATTTGGTTGTGCATATAAACTTGATTGCCATTTTGAACCAAACGCTCCTCCTGTAGAAAAACAATGTGAACATCCAGAAATGGTTGATGAAATATTTGATACACTAGTTAATGAGTTTGCTTTTGAATTGGCAAAAAGAATGAAATATACAAATTATAAAAATTTAGAAAGACACGGCATAAATGCAAACGCTGTGTTGTGGGATAAAAAATATAAATAAATGGCAAAATTAAATTACATAAAATTACATAATGATTTTTATAGTAAAGAACCAAATTATAAATATCCATTTGAAGAATTAAAGGCTATTTTAGAGTCGTTTGAGCTTAAACTTTATCCGTGGGATGCCGATAAATTTAAATATGCTTTAGACAATTTTACACAAAAACTTTCGCACCATTATAATGTACCAAAAGATGAAGTTGATAATATTAAATTTAATTATTATTGGGAAGATAATAATATTAAAATATATTGTGGAAATATGTTTACTGCATGTTTAATATTTGGAAGATATGTTCCTCTTTTTATTATAAAAATGTATAAGAAGAAATATGAATTTTCAGACGGTTCTATGATAAAATATGATAAAGAATCGGAAAAATATATTTTTTATGAAAAACAATTTAAAAAAATTAAATTAGAGCTATGAAAAAACAAAATCCAAAATTAGAAGGTAGTGGTTTAATTGATTGTATTCCACAAAAAGGGTATTGCCCAAACAAATGTCCAGAATGTTATTATAATAATGGCTTCTTCCTAGATTTATTTGAAGAACTGCCATTAATGCCAACAATAGAAGAAATTGGCAACAAAATTGTTAGAGTTAATAGTGGAAATGATAGCAATATTGAAAAAGATTTAGTATTAAAAGAAACTGAGATATATCAAAAAAAGTTTTATAATACTAGCATCCCCGACTTCAATTTCCCTGGCCCAGTTGTATTCACGGTCAATGGCGGAAGCTTTGGTGACACGACTGAACACTGGAAACAAATAAAAACTTTGTGTGATTTTGGTAATTTAAACAACATTATGTTTGTTCGCTATAAAACAAACACTTGGAATTTGGGTTTATTGGACCAATGCGTTGAGTATTTTGCTAACGAGAACAACATTCCTGTTGTTTTAACTTTTATGCGATACAAATTATACGAAAATGTTGAAAATATAGAAGATTATGAAATAAGAAAGAGCATAATAAATACTTATTGGTGCATAAAAGAAGAAGCGTTTAATAAAATTGTAGAGAAATATGAAAACAATGAGTTGGTGGATGTATGTGGAGGAAAAACATATGGAAACTCATACTGTAAAAGTTGCAGAAATTGTGAAAAATATTATAATAAATTTATCTTAAAAGGTTAGAAAACTACATGATATGGAAAAACATGAAAATTGTTTAAACATGACAGTAAAAGAATTAAGAGAAGATGGTTTTATGAATACAGTTTCTGGGAAGAAAGTTTCAATTCTTAATCCTACAGAAAGTCAAATTGATATTGATGATATTGCTACGGGATTAGCTCACAACTGTAGATTTGGTGGCCAAACAAAAAGATTTTTCTCTATTGCAGAACATTCATTAAGAGTAATGGATTTAGTAGAAGATTCGTTAAAGCCAATTGCTTTAATGCATGATGCGTCTGAGGGATATTTTGGAGATGTAATTACTCCAATAAAGATTTTAATTCCAAAATATAAGAAAATTGAATTAAATTTATTAAAAGTTATTTTTAATAAATATGGGCTTGATTTTTCTAAGTTACCAGATGTAAAACCTGCAGACCTTGAAAGTTTCAAATTTGAATTTAACTGTCTTTTTGCTGGGAGAAGAGGTTTGAGATACTTATCTCCAGGAGAGGCGAAACAGCAATTCCTTGAAAAATTTAATGAATTTGTGTTAAAGTAATAATCTTTATTTGAAACAAATTTGATTTTTTTACGTATTACTAAGAAAACAAACAAAACTTTCTTATGGATTTTGAGAAAATTATTCAAGATGAACTTGAAAAGAATAACATTCAAGATGTAAAGATTTGTAAAAATGGCCAATCGGGAGCCGTCTATTATGACGGAAGTTTAAAAATACCAAGACCTGTAGATTTTATAACATTTGGTTACTGCTTTCACGAAATAGGACACTATGTTTTAGGTCACTGTGATAAAAAATCTCCCTCCCAAAAAAAGCTCTCCTACGTTCAAGAATATGAAGCCGAACAATACGCAATCCAGAAATTAAAAGAATATGATTATTTTAATAGAGACTATGAAGTTCAAGCTATTCGATATGTTTTAGAAAGCATTGCTCAGGCAAAAAATCGTGGACATAATATAAATAAAATTCCAAAAGAAATTGTGAAATGGACTGGAATGAAAATTAATAAATGGAAAAAGGCTAAAAAGGTATTTGTATCTAGGGGGCAGATGGATGTAAAGAACAAGAAAGACTTGAAAATTAAATTTTTATTCGAAAGTGAAAAATATTATACAATTTTAAAAAATAAATAATGGAACATACAATTCACTCTGAAGAATATTGTAAAAAACGAATAAAAGAACTTGAAGAAAAAAATAAAGACAAAACAGTTTGGTCTTTGGGAGATTCTTTGTTTTATAATAATTTTTTGAGAATATTAAAAAAAGTTTATAAAATTAAAAATATAAAATAATATGGACTTATCAGATTTATACAAAAGCATGAGTTTAAAAGCCAAAGAAATCCAGAAAGCTTGGAAGCCAGAGATTGGTGATTATATTTGGCGAAAGTATACAATATTTGGGGACGAGATTGATAAGAAGTTTTGGAACAATGACAAATTGTTTGAAGTTAATATTCTTCATTATAAATCTGATGTTGAAGGATTTTATCATGCCACAACTCCAGATGGCGACCAAAGACTTTTTAAGTCAGATGATGAAATGTATAAAAAAACTACCATTTTATTGCCACGTCAAGACCAATTACAGGGAATGTTGGTAATGCAACCTGTTGAGATTATAAAATATTTATTTCAAGTTGTTATATATGGTTATGAAGATTATTACAAGCAATTTGAAACAACTGAGCAAATATTATTGGCCTCAGTAATGAAAGAAAAATACAATAAATTTTGGAATAAAGAAAAAGAAAAATGGGAGAAAAAATGAAAAAAATTAAAAGTAATTATCTGAGTTTACATATATCTGGTAAATGTAGCCATTCTGCTGCAGAATGCAGATTGTTGGATGTCCATGACAGGATAGAAAATTACAGGGCAGATTATGATAAATTGAATTTAGCATTATTAAAGTATGAAAGAATACAACTTTTAAAAAGAGTATTTAAAAACAAATAATATTATGCCGTATCACGTTAAATTACCCCCTCGTACATGTGCTGACTGTGGATATACTAGTACTGGCGGGGATTTCAGAAAATCTTTCGGGAGATATTGGTCTGGTAAAGAAAGGTGCCCAGAATGTAAATCAAGAAACATAGTAGCTGAGACGAGCAGAGCAGCGCCACCACCTGCTCCTAAACCTAAAATAAACTAAACGATGGAAAACAATAAGTTTAATGTATTTATGTTTTTAGCTTGGCACGAAGAACCTGCGAGTTTTGTAATTGCCGCCAAAGCTATCTTATTCGATTTTATTGTAGAAACAAGCGATATCTCAAATTGCGGATTTATATTTACAACTTCAAAAAATTATGAAGAAATTAAAAAAATTTTAAATTTAAAAAAGAAATTTCCTCACTTATTAATTGATATAACAGAAAATTTACATATGAGAAAAATTTATGGTTTTTTTCCAGATGTTCAAATTAAAAGCCTTAAAGAAATTAATATAGAGAAATTAGACATTAAACTTGATGATGTTTTAGATAAAATGATTAAAACAGGAAAAGAATCTTTAGATAAAGATGAACAGATTTTTTTAGAAAACTATGGCAAGCAATAGCAAGAATAATAATAAGAAAAAAAATAATAACAAGAAACCTTCAAATTATAGAAAGCCTAAAAAAACTAGGCGTAGATATAGCAAATTCACAATTTATTTGCGCAACAGGGTTTACATGATATTGGGATTTTGTTTGATATTGATAATAGCTGGCGTATGGGATAGAGTTAAATTATTAACTGTTATAGAAAATCAGTGGAAAACAATATAGGCTGCCAATAGAGTTTTAGATGGAACTCATTATCTTAAAATGACACATGAGTTAGACAGCCTTCAAATTTTATTATTTGCTTATAATAGAAGATTTCAGCAGGACCAACAAGAACTTCAGATGTATCGTGATTTATGTGGGGGAAAATTAGATAAAATTATTATAAATTTAGAAGAAGATTCACTTAATATGATAGAAAAGGATTCTATTTTAAGGGAAGCTATTAAAAAAGAATTAAAATTGAAGCCAGAAAAAAATGAATAAAGAAACAATAGTCGTTAATTTATTGGGAGGTCCCTGTTCAGGAAAATCCACTTTCTGCGCCAGCATCTTTGCCCAATTAAAATGGAAAGAAGTTAATTGCGAGATGGCACTTGAGTATGCTAAAGACCATGTTTGGGAAGGAACAGAAAAAATTCTTGAAAATCAGTTTTATGTTTTTGGGCAACAACAAAATAGATTATATAGATTAAACGGAAAAGTTGATGTTATTATTACAGATTCTCCTTTGCTATTATCAATAATTTATGATGCCAAAAAAAGTTATGAGTTCAGAAATCTTATATTGAAAGAACATAATAATTATAATAATATGAATTTCTTCATAGAAAGAGCAAAGCCATATAATTCGAAAGGACGACTCCAAACTGAAAAAGAAGCAAAACAAATAGATTTAGAAATTAAAGAAATTTTTCATAAAAATAATATAATATACGAAACAATAAGAGGTATTCCAGAAAATTCAGAAATAATAGTTAATAAAATTTTAAAGAAATTAAAATCTATTTCTTCTTAAACCATCTCTGAAAAAACCACCCATTTCTTTTTACATCTTGTATTGTTGTTTTTATTGAAAAAACCAATATTGATAAAGTTAAACACCCTGCTAATATAAATCCAAGAATGTTCCATATGTTTAAAGAATATCCGTCTCCAATAGCTAAAAATGTAATACATAAAATTAAACAAACTGGAGCAAAAAGTATATTACGAGTAATGTTTCCAATAATTTCAAAAAGAAACCCGAAAAATTCTAAAATTTTTTTCATAATTTATATAATGTTTTTTTATAAATATCAATTAAATTTATTAACTTTGCTTAAAATTTAAAAAATATGATGTGTTCTTGTTATAATATTCCTGTAGATTATCCAAAAGTTAAATTTGAAAACCAAGAAAGAATTAATGATGCGATTTTAAATTTGGCATCAAATAGAAAATATTTACAAGAATTTTTAATATATTTAACTGAATTAAATGAACATTATCCAGTTAAAATTAAAAGTATATCAAAATTAATTAAACACGATGAAATTATTCATGATAATGGGATGAAAATAAAAGATAATGAATATCAATATAGAATAGATTTTTCTTATGTTTTTAAAAGCAAAGAATATGAACATTATATTGAATTTGATGAAAATCAATATGATATTATAAAAGATAAAATAAAATATTTAAAAGATGGCAAATAGAGAAAAAGATAAAATGTTGGTGGTGGATGTTGAAGCCTGTTGTTGGTATGGTAATCCACCAAAAGGGATGCATAAAGAGATTATTGAAATCGGATTGGTTGTAGTAGATTTTTACACTAAAGAAATCAATGAAACAAAAAGCATTATAGTTAAACCAAAACATTCAGAAATTAGCAAATTTTGTACAAAATTAACTTCATTAACACCAGAATATGTTGAAAAAAATGGCGTGAGTTTCAAAAAAGCGTGCAAGATTTTGCAAGATGATTATTTATCTAATAAGAGAACGTGGTTTTCGTGGGGGGATTATGATAGGTTTGCAATACAATCAAATTGTGAATTGCACAAAACCCCTTACCCATTTGGGAGAACACATTTTAATCAAAAAGCATTATTTGCTCTTCAACGCAAAATGAAACGAGCTCCTGGTGTACAGAAAGCGTTAGAGATTTGTGGATTAGAGTTTGAAGGAGTTGCCCACAGAGGCAAATGGGATGCTTATAACATAGCTAGACTATTGCGAGAAATGTTCCCAGAGAATTAGTTATATTTTCATCATATTTAATTCTTAAAAGATTAATTTTATTTTTTTTACAATAAAGTGTTTTAACTTTATCTCTTTCTTGTATTTTTTTTAAAGCATCAATGCCTCCAAAATATTTAATTGGTTTGTAATGTAGTTCTCCATCATATTCTATGCACAAATTATAATTTGGAAGATAAAAGTCAAATATAAGATTTTTATTGGTAACTGGATTTATACAGTCTTTAAATGTTTTTTGATATTTAAATTTTATATTTTTTCTTTTTAAAAACAGCCTAATGATTCTTTCTCCTATAGAATCATGACAAATTTGACATCCATATCCTCTTATATGAACAGAAGGAGTTTGCTCAAATATTCCATGGTGTGGACATATTATTTTGATTTTTTGTTTACTATTCTTATATTTAACTAAAGAATAATCATATTTATCTCCATGTGTTTTAATTGCTTTTTTTATAAAAATTTCTTTATTGTCTTTTTGGCTTTCATAGAAGCATATTGGGCATCCTCTTCCATTTAAATGTACATAAGGACGTTTTTCAAAAATTCCATGTAAATTACATATTATTTTTACTTTTGTGCGAGCATTTTTATATTTCACCAATGAATAATCATATTTATTATTGTGAATTTTATTAGATTTTTCTATAAACTTTTCTCCTGAACCTCTTGATTTATCCCAGACACTTTCTCTGCCACATTTTGGACAGCCGTGGCTATTTAAATGAGTATAAGGAAGCTGTTCAAAAACTCCATGTTTCGGGCAACTTATTTTTATTAAAGTTTGTGGATTTTTATATTTAACAAAAGAATAATTATATTTATCTCCGTGAATTTTTTTTGCTTTTTTAATAAATTCTTCTGTTGTAGTTTTCCTGCTTAAAGTTGTTTTTAATATGCCACAATATTTACATCCTTGCCCAAATAAATGAGCTGAAGGTATTTGTTCAAATTCTCCGTGAATTGGACAGATTATTTTAATTTTTAACTTACTATTTTTATATTTAGTTATTGAATAATCATATTGATTTCCGTGAATTTTTTTTGCTTTATTGATAAAATCTTTTGTTGTATATTTTTTTAAAGATGCACGATTTGAAACAGCACATTTTTTACATCCATTTCCAGCTAAATGATTGGAGGGCATTTGTTCAAATTTTCCGTGAATTGGGCAAATTATTTTTATTTTAGTTAAACTGTTTTTATATTCAATTAATGAATAATTATATTTATTTCCATGTGTTTTTTTTGCTTTTTCAATAAATTCTTGTTTTGTATATTTTTTTTTCATATTTTTGTCTTTGTTTATAAATAGTTTGAAGTTTTTTATATTATAGATGATGTTAGAAATATTGTAATTATATTAAAACATATTTTTGATGAATAAAAAAAATATACATAGATTGCTCAAAGTTCCCAGAGATTACTGGTAATATACTTTATGGTAGAATGAGACAGCATGATTTTGAACTTATAATGAGTATTTTTATGAAAAAAGATGATGAGAAATCGAAGAATATGACTATAGAAGGCTCGCCTGAAACAACAATTACAATTTATAAAATGCTTGTTGGCAGTGAGGATATAAATTCAATAGTTTGTGCTGAAATATATTCTAAAAGAATATTAAATTTGTTAAAAACGCATAATAAAACTTATGATACCCTTATTTTTGATTCAGATGAAAATGAAGATAATAGCTGGTTTTCTTCTGGTAGAATATTAGTAAAAGATAAAATAGGAAAAGCATATTCAAATTATATAAAGATTTATTTAGATGCATATCCAAATGATTATGTAACTATTGAATTATTAAATTTTTAAGATGGAAGTTGTTAGAAAATATTGGGATTATATTGAATGGCACACATATCATGAACACATTTTAGTGCCAACAATTATAGAATTAATAGATGATTTATCTGATGATTTAGAATGTTTTATAACTCTTAAATATCCATTACAATCATATAGTAAAACATTAACATTTTTTTCTGAAAAAATACATGATTTTGTTTTCCCCTACAGAGATTGTTTTGAAAGAATGTATAATGTTAAAATTGATTGTGGAAAGATGCATAGTAGTTTAATAAAACTAAATTTTGATGATTATCCAGAATATTATGCAATTTTAGATATATTAAATTTTTAATAATGGAACTTAAACGATTTGAATGGGATTATTTGGGCTGGGAAAAGATAGAAGTATATAAATTAATGTTAAATGATAATAATTATTCAAAAGAACAAGTACAGCATGAATGGAATAATAAGTTGTTTGACATAATTGATGAAGCATTTCATTTTTTGTTTAAAAATTTTTATTACCATACTAAAAAAATATGTTTTTATACAATTATAATAAATGTTTTTTCTAAAAAAACATATGATATTATTTCAAACATAGATTATTTTTTACCCCCATGGGAATTATGGGATAAAAATATAATTAAATTAATTGAAGGAAAAATGCATTATAGTGTAATTAAAATATATTTTAAAAATATTCCAGAAAATTATGTTACAATAGATATATTAAATTTTTAAAGATGAATAAAATAAAATTAGATAAATATAAATTATATTATGTAAAAGAAGTGCCAGAAAGATATGCAAAAGTTGGAACTGATATATGGATGGATACGCTTACTAAAATTAAAAAAATGTTATCAGTTATACCTGAATGTTACATAGATACGCATCATAAAAAATATTATGATTATATTAAATCAATTATAGAATTTAGCATTATATTTAATTTTAAACATAAAATTAAAATAAATTTAAAGGAAGGCAAGATGCATTCAAGTATAATAAAATTTTATTCTAAAAATAAACCTTTAAATTATAGAACATTAGAAATTATAGATTTATGAAAAATTTATTTTTAGACGATATTAGAACATTAAGAATGGCATTTGACCATACAGCAAATACCATTTATCTTAAAGAAGAATGGGATATTGTAAGAAATTATAATGAATTTGTTAATTACATTGAAACAAATGGTGTTCCTGACATGATTAGTTTCGACCATGATTTAGCAGATATTCACTATGATGAAGAATATCAAAGCAACCCAATTAATTATGATGGCATGACAGAAAAAACTGGCTACCACTGCGCTAAGTGGTTAAGTCAATATTGTATTGATAATAATTTTAAATTGCCATCATGGCTTATTCATAGCCAGAACGTTGTGGGCGGAGAGAATATTGATTCTATGATGCTATCCGCAAAGAAGTTTATTGAAAAATATAAAGATGAAACAAATTAAAAAATTTTTCGTATAAAAATAATAAAATTCAATTTTATAACTTAAAAACAAATAAATTATGTCACATTATACGGTTTTGATAGTGGGTGAAAACCCCGAAGAACAACTTGCTCCTTTTTGTGAGCAAGATGAAAAATATATGGAATTCATTGATGAAACAGATAGAGTAAAAGATGAGTATGAAAAAGAAACTTGTAAAGAATTTTATTGTGCTTCCTCAAGTTCGTGGGGAATGGAGATTGGAAAAGAATGGTATGATAAATTAAAATCTGTCAAAGTTGGTGAAGAATTTGAAATGGAAATTAAAAAAGAAAACAATTTTGGAAGTTACTATAAAAATAATTCAAATTATCGTGGATATTATATTTATAAAAATAAAAAAAGATGTAAAGGTTCACAATGGTTTAAAGTTGTTTCTGTTTTGGAAACCAATCATCCAGACCCAGATGTTTGCTTTGAAGGAAAAATAAAAATTAAAAAAATATCTCCCCCAAAGGATATTCCAGTTAAAATAAAATATAAAGATTTTGATGAATATATAGAAAATTGGCATGGTTATAAAAAAGTTAATGGAAAATATGGTTATTATTCTAACCCTAATGCTAAATGGGATTGGTATGATTTAGGTGGGAGATGGGCAGGATTTTTTACCTTAAAACAAGGAAGAGTTGGAATTCAAGGTCATCATAGAGCAAAAGACTTTGCTGAAATTACTGGTGAAGAAGTAGATGATTTACTTCCAAACAAAGTAGACCAGGCAGTTAAAGGAGATATTGATTTTGAGCGTATGTATGGAGAAAATTTTGAAGAAGCGAGCAAAAACTATGATGAATTTGAGAAAGAGTTTAAAAAAGACCCCAAACTCAAAAGTTTCAATCCTTATTTTGATTATGGAGTTCGTAATGTTGGAGATAGAGATGATTTTATTCCAGAGGACAGAACAAGATATCTTACACGGAATGGGGGCATCTCTACATTTGCTGTTCTTAAAGATGGCAAATGGTATGAAAAAGGTGAAATGGGATGGTGGGGCTGTGTTTCCAATAAAAAAGAGCCAGAGGAATGGTCTGAGCAATTTAAAAAATTATTTGAAGAAATTCCAGATGATACATTATTAAGTGTATATGATTGTCATATTTAAAAATTTATTTGTTTAACCAAAAAACAAGAGTCATGAAAAAAATAATGTTTATTATAATGTGTGCAACAGTTATTGGATTAACTTCGTGTACAGAAAATCAAAGAGCAAAAACTTGGGGCGGTGATGCTTCCATAGATTTGCCACCAAATCAAAAATTGGTTGTTGTGACATGGAAAGACAATGATTTGTGGTATTTAACCAGAGAAATGAGAGCAGACGAAAAACCAGAAACATATATCTTTAATGAAGAAAGCAGTTGGGGAGTATGGGAAGGAAGTTATAAGATTATGGAACATAAAAAATAATATGATATGTTAGAAGCAAAACCATTAAACAGAATTTTATTTCTTGATATTGAAACAACTTCTCAATCTAAAACTTTTGCTGATTTAAATGAGAAAACACAAAAACTTTTTCTAAAAAGATTTGTTAAAGATAAAACAGAATATTTAGAAAAAATGCCTAATAAAGAAAAGGCAAAAGAAATAGAAAAAATATATTCAGAACGTACCCCAATTTATGCCGAATGGGGAAAAATCTTGTGTATTTCAGTGGGGGTTTTAATTCAAGTAGCAGAGAAACAGTGGAAACTTAAAGTTAAATCTTTTTATTCACACAACGAAAAAGAATTATTAACAGAATTTATAAACAAACTTGGAGACCAACTTAGTGTTCTTTCTGGCCCAAATGCGTGGGGATTATGTGCTCACAATTTAAAAGTATTTGATGCTCCATTTATTGCAAAGAGATTAATTGTAAATGGAATTGCTTTACCGCCAATGTTTGATTTTGGTGGCAGAAAACCTTGGGACCTTAATTATTTAATTGATACAAAAGAGGTATGGAAATTCAGTGTTTTTGATGGTAGTGTATCATTAGATATTTTAGCTAATATTTTTAATGTTCCTTCATCTAAAGATGATATAGATGGCAGTCAAGTTAAAGATATTTATTATAAGGAAAAAGATGGTTTAGACAGGATTGTAAAATATTGTGAAAAAGATGTATTAGCATTGGCTAGAATATATTTCAAAATGAAATGGATGGAAGATACTATTGATGAAATTATACATTAAAAGCATTTTTTAAAACTTTTTTTATTTTTTTACGTATAACTATTAGAAATAATTTGCAATGCCTGAAAAAGATTATTATGAAATATTAGGAGTTTCTAAAGATGCTTCGCAAGAAGAAATCAAAAAAGCCTATAGAAAGAAGGCTTTAAAATATCATCCAGATAGAAATCCAAATAATAAAGAAGCAGAAGAAAAATTTAAAGAAGCAGCCGCTGCTTTTGAAACGTTAGGTAATGAGGAAAAAAAAGCAAAATATGATAGATTTGGTCATCGTTCTTCTGATTCAGGTTTCCGTAATATGGATGACATTTTTTCTCAATTTGGAGACATATTTGATTTTGCACATAAAAATCAGCGAAGGCAACAAGACCCTTTTAGTCAATTTCGTGATTTTAAATTTCATTTTGATTTTGGAGGCTTTGGGGGATTCCGACCTCAAACACCATGTGGTTCTAATTTAAGAATCTCTATTCCATTAACATTAGAAGAAATTTCAAAAGAAAGAGTTAAAAAAGTAAAAATTTTAAGAACTAATAAATGTAAATCTTGTGGTGGTACTGGTTCACAAGGAGATGAGTTTCAAGTTACGTGTGATAAATGCGGTGGGAGGGGAAGTGTTAATAAAGTAAAGAGAACAATAGTTGGGTCTATAGAAACTCAAACAACTTGTGATAAATGTAATGGTTCAGGAAGAATGACACAAAAATATTGTCAAGTTTGTATGGGGAATGGTGTACACAAAGAAAATGTAGTTGTTGATATTGTTATTCCAGCAGGTGTTGTTGATGGGAGAGCTCTTACTTTTAGTGGCGAAGGTAATGCAATAAAAAATGGTGTTACTGGTGATTTGCTTGTTCTTGTTAAAATATTACCTCATAAATTATTTGAAAGACAAGGACACAATATTTTATATAAAACAAACATTAGTATCATAGATGCAATATTAGGCACAATTTTAAAAATTCCTACCTTAGATAATACAATAGAAATAGCAATTGAAAAAGGAACTCAAAGCGGAAAAATGTTAAGAATTAGAGAAAAAGGATTGCCCTATCAATCTAATCCTTCAAATAAGGGGGATTTAATTATTGAAGTTTCTGTTTTTATTCCAAAAGAAATTACCGATAAAGAACAAATATTGCTAAAAGAACTAAAAAATTCTGAGAGTTTTAAACCAAAAAATTAAATCATGCGATTTTTAAACATTTTAAAAAGCTTATTTTTAAGCGTATTAAAATTTTTATTTAAGTCAGAAAAATTGCCAATGAATGATGAATTGGAAAGAAAGATTTATGAATATAATTATTTTTCTGAAAAGTTTTTAAGTTTATGGCTTGAAGTTATAAAATTAAAAGTTATAAATTATTGGCAGCGAAGAAAAGCATTTCTTTTTAAAAGATTGATTTATTTAATTTTATTGTCTTTTTTAATTGGATACATATTTAAAATTAGTATGCCAAATTCAAAAATAGTAAGAGTTCCATATATTCAAACAGTGGTGCAAAATTCTTCAGATACAACTCATACATTAGAAAGATTTTTATATCTTTTGCGACAAATAGAATTGGGAAATGACTATTCAAGAAGAAGGCCTGGCTCTCAGTTTTTGGGAGCTTACCAAATTGGGCTTTCAGCCCGTAAAACAATTGGGTTAGGCGGAGTATCAGATGAAGAATTTTTAAAAAATAAATTGCTTCAAGATGCTGCGATAATAATGCTATTAAAACACAATTCTAAAAAACTTAAAAAATATATTGATAGATATGATAATCGTACAATAAGAGGATATTGGATTACAAAGAGCGGAATTTTAGCTATGGCACATAATGCAGGATGTGGCGGAGTAAAACAATTTTTTGCGAGTGGATGTAGAAATTCTCCAAAAGATGGTTTAGATACAAAATCAGCTGCTTATTTAACTTTAAGTGGTTTCGATATAAATTTAGAAGATAAATAATTTATTAATTTTAAAATATAATTTATTATGAAAAAAAATGCACTAATAATAGTTGACCCCCAGAACAGTTTTTGTCCAGGTGGCGAATTGGCAGTTGCTGATGGCGAAAAAATTATGCCAGTTATAATGGAGTGCGAGGCGCTTTCAATGTTTGATGTCATTGTGGTGACACGAGATAATCATCCAAAAGACCATATGTCTTTTGTGACTCAGCATGATGGAAAAAATGTTTTAGATGTTGTTAAAATAATGAATCCAGAAACTGGCAAAGAAGTAGAATTAATCTTATGGCCAGAACATTGTGTTGAAGGTACTTTTGGAGCGCAATTTCACAAAGATATTGTTTTAAACAGTATTGACCCAGAATATGAATTATTTACTAAAGGTACAAATAGATATGAGCACCCATTTTCAGGCTTTGCTGGAAAAAACTCTAAAGGGGAGTTTCTTGAAGGATATTTAAAAGGACAAGTTATAACAGATATTTATGTTTGTGGACTAGCAACCGATTATTGTGTAAAAGATACCATAGTTGATGCTATATCTTTAGGGTTTAATACTTATTTAATTAAAGATGCTGCTAAAGGTGTTGCAGAAGATTTAGCCCCTACATACGCAGAACTTATAGAAAAAGGTGCCGCAATAATTACATCTTCTCATTTGTAGATAAATTTTAAATTATATATTTTTAAAACCTTTAGAGATTTTTCTAAAGGTTTTTTTGTTTATAGAAAAAATTTTTTTATCTTTGAAAAAATTTATTTTATAAATCTAAAAAAATTAAAAAACATGAATAATACAACAAATCCTGCTGCAACTAATTCAAAAGGTGTTTCAAAATGGAAAGAAAAACCAGGAAGAGAAAAACTAAATCCAAAAAACACAAAAAAGTTTAAATCTAGAATTCAATATGGAATTGAATTAAACTCTCCCTTATTTAAAATAATGTCTGATTATTTTAATATTTTATATCAAAACAAGAAATTGCAAAAAGAACAAGGAATATCTGTTATAGGCTTTTATAGAGACAGATTATTTTTAGATGATGTCAGTTTATATCAATATTGGGGAGAAACTGCAGTATTATTAGAACATAAAAATATTGTATTTTCTTTTACATATTCTAAATACAAGACCAATAATAAAATTCATTATACTTTAGATATTTCATCAGATAAAGTAACAAATCTTATAGATGAATATATATTTAAAAAAATATTAAACAATTCTATTAAACAAAGTGATTTAAAAGGCTCTTATATTATAATGAAGCCAGATGCATTATTTTGGGAAAAGAAACAGTTAGAAGAAAGAAGTTTTGATGATATATTTTTTCCTCAAAAATCTCATAATGATTTACAATTATATATGGATGTGTTTGAAGATAAAGGTATATTGATGAGATATTTAATGGCAGGTATTCCAGGAACAGGAAAAACAGAATCAACTCTTGTTCTTAGTAATGAATTAAAAGAAAAAAATGTTACAATTATTAAAACACCTATTTGCCAGCTATTAAAAGAAAAAGTTGAATTGGCAGAAATATTAGCTCCATCAATAATAATTTGTGATGATATTGATTTATCATTAGGTTCACGAAGCAAGGGAGGTTTTTCTCAAAATTTACAATTATTTTTAGATGTTTTAGATGGAACTGATAAACTTCAAAAAAATGTTGGTATAATTGCGACAACAAATTCGTTGGAATTATTAGACTTGGCTGCACAACGACCAGGAAGATTTGACAAAGTTTTATCATTTGATGAATTAACTAAAGATAATATAAGGAAAATTATACTTAAATCATTAAAATATAATTTTGATATTAATCCAGATAGTAAAATTTCAAAATTATTATTAAATCCTAAAATTATAAATATTTTTTATGATGCAAATGTGACTGGAGCACATGTATATAACAGTATTAAAATATTGAAATTACGCATAGATTCCATTAAAAAAGATTTAGAAATAAATTGGGTTATAAATGAATTAGAGCAAGAAGTTACTCTTCTTGATAAAATTAGAAATAATCAAAAATTGGCAGATAAATTTAAAAAACAAGGTAGTGGGCTTGGTTTTAAAATAGACTCTGATTTTGACAATGCAAAACCCTGTGAAGATGAAGATTGCCTAGACGAATGTGTTAAAGAGGATGATAGAGTAAAATATTATTAATGTCCTTCCAAAAAATAAATTCTAAGTTTTGAGGTATTTTATATAACTTTT
>Ga0180433_10002872_pt1 | contig 25988 bp, 23 predicted proteins | sample SS_ome_8_FD_132980 | JGI IMG/M metagenome (GOLD analysis project Ga0180433, IMG submission 132980) | Hypersaline lake sediment archaeal communities from the Salton Sea, California, USA - SS_1_D_1 metaG | ecosystem: Environmental > Aquatic > Non-marine Saline and Alkaline > Hypersaline >... | reverse complement strand
TAACGATATCAAATTGTTGTTTCGCAATAGGAATGAGATATAATTGAGCTAAAAGGGAAACGATACCATATATGTAGATTATGTTATCAAACCAAACATAAATATCTGCCCATACTCCTGTCATTGATACCGTACTTGCGGATCCTACATAACTTGAATATAGTTTATCGATTGAATATAGAATTATTATAATTGGTATGAGAATCTGAAAGATGATTATAAAACTAGTACCTCGTTTAGAAAGTTTGTCTTTTCTTCTACTTAGTATGAACAGAAATCCATTTGTTATACTCAGAATTAAACCAAAACCAGAAAGGAACTTAACAACCCAGAAGAAAATTAAGAAGGTGTAAGATGTGATTCTAATCCAAAAAACAAGAATGAGAATCATGAATAGTGTAGAAATTATTAATCCCATCAAGTAGAATCTATTAAACTTTTTAGCATCCATAAATAAGTTACAGATTGATGCCATTAAATAGTTTTGATAAGGACCAATTTAGCTCCAAGCCAATTTATTGACAAGTATGGACCATTCAAGCAAAATTATGTCGGTTTCTTTGGCAATATGGGCAATCAGATAATCTCCTTCGTTTGTAATGGAACCAGCAATGTTTCCCTTATCGTCCGTGGTATTTTTTGCAGCTAATTGTATTTCTTCATTTTTTATATTGGCAAATCTGTAGTTTTGATAAGTGATTGAGCTTTCCTTATTTTTCCAGGAATTAAGAAGATTTCTCGCTTCTTCGGGTGAGATTGAAAATTCTCCATGCGTGAAAATGACATCTCCATCGGCATTTAGGAGGAAAACTTCTTCCACGCCGATATACTCGTTTAAATCTTCAACTATTCGATTAAATTTTTGCTCGTCCACAACCTTCCAACTACTTTAAAAGTTAAAAATGTATTTAATCCGATGAGTTAAATGAATGAAATAATCATTTCCAAGCTATCTTATTAATTAAAACTGACCATTCTAATAGCATCCCAGAATCTTTCGTATGAGCAACGAGATAATCGCCATCTTTGGTAATTGATCCCACTAAGTTTCCCTTTCCTTGAGATGTATTCTTGCCTGCTAGCTGTATTTCGTCCTTTTTTAAGATTGCAAACCTAAATCCTTGAAACATTAACGGTAGTCCTTTTTCTGTCCAAGCTTGAATGATACCTTTCGCTTCATCTTCAGATAACTCGAACTCTTCGGATTTGAATTTTATGTTGCCTTCCTTGTCTAAAAGAAAGATCTCTTCTATTGCCTCGTTTTCTTTAAGCTCGGATACGACTACCTTAAACTTTTGTTCGTCCACTTTTTACACCAAATTTTTAATATTTATTCTAACATGAAAATTTCAAAATTTAAATCTTTTTAGAAATATCTCTCTCTTCTTTCGTCAAAAAAATATTTTACAAGGGAAATACTATCATTCATATCATAATTACATTTTCTAAGACTCAGTGAATTACAATGGTAAAAAAAATAGTTCTTTTCGATAAAATCTACAACATTACATCTCAAAGAAAGAAAGAAGAAATATTTTCGAGATATTTCAAATATTTGAACGAGCTTGTAAAGGGACCTGGCAAGACAAAGATAAGGATAAAAAAATTAAGGGAGTTCGATAACCGCTTTGAAATTGAAATTAATGGCCCAGATGAAGTGTTTGTTTCAAACATTTTAAAAAAGGAAGTAGGCACTATTACTGATTTTAAAGACGTTCAAGTTGGACAAATCCATAAAGGGACGATGGTGGACGTGGGAAAAGTAGGTTTTGGTATTTTTATTGATTGTGCCATATTAAAGCCCAGAACTGACGTGTTGATAGAACTAAGAACCTTAAGGGAGCAGTTATGTAATGGCAAAAAGCAATCTACAAGAGATATAATTAAAGCGTATAATTTCATGGATCATTACCCGGTTCACATGAAAATCGTAGATGTAGACCAACAAAACCAAAAGCTGCAAGGCGAGTTCGCTCCAGAAACCTTGAACTTGTTTAAAAAAGTAATGGACGAAAACATTGAAGGAATTATAGTATGTGGCTCTTCAAAAAACCAATTTAAAAAAGCGCTGCTAAAGACTGGCCACTTGCGAGACATGATTTCGATACATCGATTTTCGTTTTTAGAGAATATTGTGTTATTAAAGGAAAATACTGACGCTCCAGGAATCATTTCCCACGTCGGAAAAGACTTGAGAAATTGTAAATTAAGCGCTCTTAGAGCTAAAAGGATTAAAAGCTTAAAAAATTAATTTTAGAAAGAAGGTGGTGAACCCGGGGAGGTACACGTCTGCTAAGAATCTTAGCCAGATGTCGAACTCCCGACCTTCGCGGTGTATTCGCGATGTTAAGCGTATACTCAACACTAGCGCGACGTCATAACCACTAGACCACGGGTTCTCCAATATAATAAAGCGCAAGCGGAGGGATTTGAACCCTCGCATCCGATCGGACACTGGATTAGCAATCCAGCGCTTTTGGCACGATTCCCTTATAGGAACGCACTACCAGGCTAAGCGACGCTTGCGTGAGAGTAAAATTTCTATTTAACTCTTTTCTTTATTATTATATTTAGAATAAAACGATTCGAAACTTTAATATTTTATGATAAATACGCAAGAACTATAAAGAATATAGAAAAAGAAAAGGGAAAGAACTAAAAATTCATTCGGTGATGATTTCAAATACCATTTTATCGATGATTGGCTTTTTGGTGTATCGCTTATCGTAGTACCATCCAACTAAAAGAGGCTCTTGGTTTTTTTCAGGAATTCCAGGGACCACAATTATCATTACACCATTACTCAAATATTTTAATATTCGCTTGTCAATGTTATGAAGTTTTTCATTTCCAGAAGGATGCGTGTGAAATTGCCATGCGATGTCAACACCTAATTCTTGCTTGAACTTTCGCATGTTGTAAATTTTCGACTTCTTGTAGCGCATCCAACTTCTTGGCTTAACATGCACTTTAGTTTTTCGTAAATCAGGATTCATGATGAATTCCTTAACGATTCCAAAATTTTCCTTTCTATCTGCAAAAATCCATCCATGGATGATAAATGGAAGCTCCTCTCTTGCTTTATCAGTTATTTCCTTAAAGATTTTTTCAGGTATCAAATATCTAAAATTTTCAGCGTTTTTTGAACTAATTTCAAAAACCTCGCTCATTAATAATTAGTCTCATTCATATCTAAAGTAGGGTAAAATTTATATTTTTTGTTAACGCATTTATTTTCTTTATTTGCTTTATTAAGTCGGCACCATTTGAGTCAAATCGTAAAAATAATATAGTTGAATGCATTTTTTAATATTATCAACATTGGTAAAAGATTTAAACCATTGTAAATTTTTAAAAAGCAGATGTAGCCTAGTGGTAAAGCACCGGTTATTGGTGTGCCGAAGACGCTGGCCTTGAGACGCCCTTGCATCTACGAATGCGAGCAAGAAAGCCAGTGCGCATATGCGCTCGGGGGTTCAAGTCCCTCCATCTGCGCTTTTAAAGCAAGAACAAAGGTTATGTCTACAATGTTTAACTCGGGCTATTGGCGCAGGCAGGTAGCGCAGCAGGCTCTTAACTTGACGGTCGGGGGTTCGATACTTCCATCTGATAAGGGTGGAGGCGAATATCCCTCATAGCCCGCTTTTATCTATTTCTTGCTTCAAATTGAATTGTATAAAAATAATAGCTTCAAACAAGTAAGAAAATAAAGTGAATGATTCCGTTTTCGAATTTAAAGAGCTTCGAATATCACTTCGAAATCAGAAAAATCGAATGGTTTTAGTATATAACCATTTGCATGTGTTTGTCCCAGGTTTTTCTTGACTTCTGAGCCGGGAATTGCTGTGAGTAAATAAATTGGCACGTCTTCGAATTTTTTTTCAGACTTTATCATCTTGCATAAATCGTATCCCGAAAGATCTGGCAAGATAATGTCTAATAAAATAATTCTTGGTGTTGCAGTTCTCAGCTCTTCAATACCTTTCGTTCCACTTATCACACCCTTGCAAGTATATCCCTTGCTTTCAAAATAACTTTCTAATAAACGAATGGTTGCCAAATCGTCTTCAATGAGTAAAATATCGTATTGCTGGCTTTCTACCTGGAGGTTATCTAAAATGCTTATAATTTTGTTTTCAAGGAGGATACTTTGCTCAAAAATGTTCTGTATGGTGGTTTTCACTTCATCGCTTATTTCATTTCCATGGGTCTCCAGTAGTAATTGACTGAATCCTTTTATTGTAGTTAATGGTTCTTTTAACGCGTGAGAAATGTTAGAAAGCGATTGATAATCTAGCTTGAATAGGTTATCACCATAAATTTTCGAGTTCTTTTTGATGAAATAGCCTACGCTTTCTCTTATCAACTTCGAAATCGTCGAGTAATTATTATTTTTGATGAAATCTTGCCATTCGGATTTTGTATCTTCTGATACATACAATGAAATTCTTTCTTTATCCCTATCGTAAATTTTTTCCCCTTTTAACCATTTCTTATAGGCTTCAGTGATTTGTCCCCGCCAGACGGCATATTTACCGGTCTCTTCTTCGTACTTGAGCATGCTTTCGTCTTTCTTAAAGTTATCGTCGAGTTCTTTATCACTCAGAACATGTCACTTCCTTTTTTTGAAATGGTTTATGCTGTTAGAATTGTGTTAAAATTAATTTTTTCACGTATTACAATTTTAACCATTAAAGTATATTTTCTTTTTTTTATAAAAATTATCATTTTTCTATTTTTTTTATACCTAATAATTATTTCGCATCAAGATTAATAAAGATGTACCATACATTAAAATAGCGCATATAAATAAAAATTAAGAAATTGTTGCGCTATACTTCAAAACAAGTATACAATAAAAGATACTTTATATCTAGGCTATCTTATCAATGATGTTAAATATGACTTCAAAATCCGAAAAATTAAAAGGTTTGAGAATATATCCATCTGCACCTGTCTCTTCAAGATTTTTCTCAACCTCGGAACCAGCAATGGCAGTCAAGAAAAACACGGGAATTTTCTTGTATTCTTTATCAGATTTGATTGTCTTACAGATATCATATCCACTTAAATCAGGCAAGATTATGTCTAATAAGATAAGCTTTGGAGTAGAATTCTTTAGTTCTTCGATTCCCTTGGAGCCGCTCACGACTCCCTTACACAAGTATCCCTTACTCTCAAAATAACTCGTGATTAAACGAATTGTTGCAAGATCATCTTCAATAAGTAAAATATCGTATTTCGGACTTTCTACTTGAATATCATCCAAAAAGCCAATTATCTTGTTTTCTAAGAGAATACTCTGATCAAAGATATTTCTGATTGTTGATATGATGTTTTCACTTAAGTTATCCCTATAATTTTCAAGGAGAAGCTGAGAATACCCTTTTATGGACGTTAATGGCTCCTTTAAAGCGTGAGAAATGTTTGAGATCGTCTGTGAATTTAATTTATTAATACCAGAATCACTATAAGGGTTCTCTTCTATAAAAGCGCTCACGCTCTCTCGTATTAACTTAGAGATTGTTGAATAATTGCTATTTTTGATAAAATCTTGCCACTCATTTTTGGTTTCTTCTGACACGTATAAGGAGATCCTTTCCTTGTCTCTATTATAGACCTTTTCTCCCTTTGCCCATTTTTTATACCCTTCGGTAACTATACCCCGCCAAATGGCGTATTTCCCCGTTTCATTCTCATATCTCACCATTTCTTCCGTCTTATTGCTATCGTCTTCCATTCAGCCAAAGTCCTCCTAAGTTATTACAGCAAGAAATCTTATATCAGCATTTCTATAGAATCATTATTAAATTTTTTGTAGAATTTTATTTTATACCCAAAAAATTTACAAACAAATAATAATAGAATTTTAATTTAAACTTATTGAGATAGAAAGCAATAATATTTTTAAAAACAAATATTGAAATTCTTGCTATACACGCAAATAAAAGATATAAATAAAAGATAAACATTGAAAAAAAAAATTGATATGGTAAAGCAATTTATTTATCCGATAACATTCTTACCAACGGCTAATCTTGAAAAAACCCGCCAATTTTATGAAAACGTCCTGCAATTGCCTATAGCACTGGATCAAAACACTTGCCTGATCTTTAAAGTGGGTGATTATGGATATTGGGGTTTTTGTACCAAATCAGTTACAGTTATAAATCCAGAAGAGGTATGTTTGACGCTCTTCGTAGGAACCCGTGAAGAAGTTGATGAATGGCACGATCATTTAATAAACCAGAACGTCGAGGTCAAGCGCCCGCCCCAATATTCTCCAACTTTTAAAATTTATAACGGATTTTATTACGATCCATCTGGATATACCATTGAAATACAAGCATTCGATACAAATGCCAGACCTGCTGGAGCAGAAATTTTTAAATAAAATTAATTTCTTTTTGGCAACAAAGTGTGAATAGAATATTAACAAAAAGCAAGAATGCTACAAACCATATCATTTTATATAGTAAAAGGATTAAGACTATTCATAGTAAGAACCTTTTTTTACAATTTAAAAATTTAATTTTTTAATCAACTCATATGTATTTGAAGCCCCATCTATATTTTCGTGTTTCCTTACCATGGTTTCTACAGAATTTCTAACCTGTTTATCGTTCAATAAAAACTTAATCGCATCATTCATATCTTTATTGGTAAAATCGTTCATTATATTACTAAAATTTTTTCCTAAATGATGATATTCTACGAGATTGGCATTATATTCCTGTTCGCCCCCAGCAGGAAATAAAATCATTGGGACACCGAACTTCAATGCTTCGTTGATACTATTCTTCCCTCCGTGAGTTATAAAAACTTCAGAATTCTTTAACACGCTGAAAACATTTGATATAAATTTCTTAATATGCACATTCGGATTGAATTTACAAGACTTCAACTTTTTATATGAAGCTCCCGAGGAAACAATAATTTCCACGTTAGGTATATCAATGGAATTTATGATTTTGATAAATAAGTCGGGTTGCTTGTTAAACACCGTGCCCAAAGAAACATAGATTAATTTTTTTTCTTGATTATTTATAGGCAGTTCATCATCTAGATTATTGTTATCAAGAATACTAGATCCAACAAAATGAATGTTGTCTGATAATTCTTTTCTTGGATATTCTGTTTCTTTAATTGAATTAGCGATGTTTAAAATATCTGAACTTGGAGATGCCAAAAAATCTATTTCTATTTTTTGTTTTATGATTTCTTCAAACTTGTTTTTTGCTTTTGCTTCTTCTTCATCTCTAAGCTTGAGAAAATCGTCAAATTCAGTCTGAGAGATTTCTCCATATTTATATTGTGAGCCCATAGGTGGAATAGGGTATTCTAAGAAAGGTAATCCGCTATGATAGATAGCAATTCGTGGAATATTTAACTTTTCTGACACGGCAATGGCGGGGAAAAAAGTATAATCGTATATTATAGCAGTTGGTTTTTCTTTCTTAAATTCATTGACAAGATAATTGGTATATTTTTTCGCTCCCGCAGAAAATACTTTTAGCGCGAATAATGTCTCCTCCAAACCTCTTTTTTTTTTAATTTTTTCACCCAACATTCCTTGATATAACGATAAAGGAATTAATCTACATGCTAGTCCTATTTCCTCTAATTTAATATCGATTTTTAGGGCGGGATTGTTTACAATTTTCCTTATTAATGTATTTTTTGTTCCTGGTAAATATATTATTACCTCATCTCCCATATTCTTAGCCTTAATTGCCAACGCAGATAGAAAATTAGTATGACTAACCGCTGGACTCATTAAAAATGCAAATTTCATTTTTTAACACCTCAAAATAATTACACGAATTTCTAACCTTTTTTTCTGAAAAATTGTTCCATAACTTTTGTTTTATATAATGATGTGAATCGCCCCTTATTTATATTCATGTTTATAAAATTTATAACGCCTTTTATTACGATCCTTCTGGATATACCATTGAAATATAAGTATTCGATACAAATGCCAGACCTGAGGGAGCAGAAATTTTTGAAGAAAATTAAAAAATTTTTGATAACAAATTTCGAAAAAATATTGAAAAAAATTAAGAATGACTAAAAGGATATTGTTTTAATTAGCATAATGATTTTTTTTTCTTAAATAAAATAACTTTCCCGGCGGGTGTAGATGTCGGAAACCTAAGGTTAAAATACGATTTAATCGTGATTTTAGTCCTGTTCATTGGTGTTTTGGGAATTATATGCGCATATGCCATATTTAATTTTCCAAGACATTCGATAAAACGTGGAAGCATTGCGTTGGTGCAATCAATCCTCAATGTAGCGTTTCTTACCCTGTTTTCGCAGATGTCCGCCTTTTATTTGAGAGTAGGAAATGCAGGAATTTACCTCGATTTAACAGGCTTGTTTACCACCTTAATCACAATTTGGTCGCTCTTTGTGGCAAGAAATGTCTATGACCTGATTGATTTCAAAAGAAATTATGTTTATTATGAAAAAACGAGAAAAAATCTATAATGAATGCTTTAAAATAGTAATATAATCTGGGTATTTGCTCCAAAAAACTTGAACCGTCCCAAAATTTAAATAGTCGAGTCACTACATTAAAATTAATAAAAAACACATACGATATCATAAATAAATTATGAATTATATCGAATATAAAGGACAGAAATTAATTATTGAAGGACAACATCTTAGACTTGACACTCACAGGATTACTAGTATGGATGAGCTATACAATCTCCAAAATTGCACCGAGTTAGAAAATTTAGAGCTATACGATAATTATATTAAGGAAATTAAAAATCTTGAAGAATTAGTCCATTTAAAAATTCTGTCTATTGGCAAGAATCAAATAACCGAAATTAAAGGCTTAGATACCCTCGTGAATTTGACTGAGTTAGATCTTAGCGGGAATTCCATCACTGAAATTAAAGGATTAGAAAACCTTGAAAAACTTGAAAAGCTTACATTAGATGGAAATTTTATCACTGAAATAAGAGGGCTTGATAAGTCAGAAAACTTGACTGAATTAGATCTCAGCGAAAATCGAATTGCTCGAATCGAAGGTTTAGAAAATCTCAAGAATTTAAAGACATTAAGGTTGTGGGACAATAAAATTAAAAATGTTCAAGGTCTTGAAGGTTTATCTTACTTGAATGAACTCTGGCTTGGTAAAAATCAAATAGCTAGTGTTAGCGACTTGAGCGTGTTTCCTCCAAATTTAGAATTTCTAAGCCTTGATACAAATCCAATTAGCTACGCTGGAAATCCTAATGAGGCTCAATTCCTGAAAATCTGTGAGAAGTATGAGGAACCATATTTAATTTGAACATTATTAGTTCTAATTAGGTTAAAATCATGAAAAAAGAAAGACAAAAAACTAAAGATGAGATACTATATGAAAAAGAAACGGGAAAATATGCCATCTGGCGAGGAGTCGTTTCCGAAGGATTTGAAAAATGGCTTAAGAGGAAAGGGTTAGATCTTTTTAAGATTGATCACATTAAAAATGAAACTAATGATAACATGAAAATATATTGTGACGATGGAGATAGTTTAGTTGTAAGGAATATTAAGAGTATCAATGAAATTGAAGATTTAGGAACTCGTGCTGAATTGCGCGTGCTAGATCTTTCAGATAACCAAATAAGCGAAATTACTAACCTTGATGGGCTCGTAAAATTAAAACACCTGTGTCTCTCTGATAATAAAATCTCTGAAATCAAAGGACTTGAAAAGCTAAAAAATTTGAAGGCGCTACGGCTTAGTGGAAATGACATTACAGAAATTAAAGGTCTTGAAAAGCTAAAAAATTTGGAAATGCTACTACTTAGACATAATAAAATTACAGAATTAAAAGGGCTTGATTGTCTTAAGAATTTAACCTATCTTGATTTAACAGGAAACTGTATAACGGAGGTTAAAGGGCTTGAAAACCTGAAAAGCTTGAAGAAATTGGTTTTAGAAGAGAATCAAATCTCCAAAATTACCAACTTTGGAAATTTACCAAATCTAACAGAATTAAGCTTGTATAAAAACAAAATTAAAAAGGTTGAAGGGCTTGAAGGATTAATCAATCTAAACGAACTCTTTCTCGAAGAAAATAACATAGCTGAAATTAACGATTTGAGCGTGTTTCCACCAAATTTGAAATTCCTTAGTTTACATCCTAATCCAATTAGTCTTCTTGGAAATCCTAATGAGGATCAATTTCTGAAAATCTATGAGAAGTATGAGGAACCGTACGATTAATTTATCTCGTTCTAAATCCTCTTTTATATTACCTATTCTTTCAATAAAAAACCTCATGTTTAAGATTGTTTTTTAATTCTTTTTGTGTTGAAAAATCATTTTTTAAAATTATGGATCAAAAATATCAAAGATAGTTGTGTGTAAAAAGAGAAAAACAAAAATTTATATAAGAAATTTTTAATTTGCTTGAAAACGCCGTGAATTTTTCGTTTATGCTATCTGTTAATAGGTTAATAATAGGGCGTTTTTATACTCTTTTTTCGTATTTGGTGTTAAAAAAATTATAGCTCACTATAAAAAGCTTACCTTTTTTTTTACTCAAATAGGTATTTTATTAAAAGTTTATGTGCAAAAACTTTAAATACTAGTTTATGATCTATATTATTATAACTAGTATTGTGTGTAAAAAACTTTTATTGTGATAACAAAACACGGAAAAAAAACGATTAACACAAAAAAAGAATAAACAACTTACACACAAAGATTCAAGGGGAAGTAGGGTATAAAAAATGGTTGTAGAATTAGAAACAATAACGAACATGTGTCCAGAATGTGGTGGGCACACAATATCTATTCAAGAAAGGGGAGAGACTGTTTGCCGGTTATGCGGGTTAGTCATAGGAGAAAAAGGGTTGGACATCTCGCATAGTGGCATACGAGCGTACACAAAGCAAGAAAAGGACAAGAAAGAGCGAACTGGTTGTCCAATATCGATCTTGATGCCCGACATAGGCTTGAGTACCATCATTGATAGGACAAAGATCAAGAATCCTGACCTCCGGCGTGCGGCAAAATGGAACACGCACTTGACCTGGGAGAAGCGGAACATGTTAATTGCGATAACCGAGTTAAAACGAATCGGCGGCAATTTAAACTTTCCAGAGCGCGTGAAAAAAGCGGCAATTCGACTTTACAAGGAGGTATTCAAGCGCAAATTGTTAAGAGGTCGTTCGATTAACGGCATGGTTGCGGCGTGTTCATATTTCGTGTGTAAGGAAGAAAAGGTACCAATCACTCTTCAAGAAATCTTGGACGAGGCTTCCATCAATGCGAACATCGTGAAGAAATGTTACAAGATTTTGGTCAGGGAGTTGAATTTAAAATCGCAGCACATCGATCCAATTTCGCTGATTCCGAGATATTGTGCGGATTTAGGGCTGGATATCGAGGTGGAAAAAGAAGCCATCAAGATGTTGCAAAACTTCATCAACAAGACTTCAATCTGCGGAAAGGATCCAAAGGGGCTCTGCGCTGGTGCCATCTATTTGGTAGCCAAGCTCAAAAACAAGAAAGTGAGCCAAAAGGAGATTTCGAGGGTAATCAGCGTCACTGAGGTGACCTTGCGTTCGAGATACAAGGATCTATTAAAAAACATCAGTTTCAGCTTTTAAGAACTTTTTTTAGAAATTTATCTTATTTTATTTTACTTTTTCATTTCTTTCATATTTTTGGAGATTAAGCTCGTAAAACCATATTTACATATAAAGAAAAAAAAATTAAGGAATAAAAGTTTGTACAAATAATGTATTTCCGTAAACCGTCAACCCTGTACCAACCTCCTCTCTGACCCATATATTAACCGTATATGTTCCTGGATCAATTGTATGGTTTACGTGCTGAAGCGCAATATTAATAGTCATGATATCATTTGCGTCTTCTGAACTTGCTTCAGCATATTGTTGAGCATGATTATTTATACATATTTTAAACTCGATGCGAGTATCGATTAGTTGGGCAACTCCAATATACGAAACATAGACTTGCTCTCCTGTATTGACCGTGATATTTACAGATAAATTTGGAATTTCGACAAATTGAGAGCCAGAATCGGGTGAGAAAAAGGAAGAATTTTTATCGTACCAACTATTAACCACGCCCGTTCTTTCGTTCAGTTGAACTTGGAAATTCATCATTGTAAGGATTCCAAAACCAATTCCAATTGCTCCAAAAATGATCGCAATTAATGCGAATGCTGCTGATTGTTTTCCCATAAAGAACCACTTTATATTTAGATTTTAAATTTTAATGTTTAGATTTCTAATCATTATTCTTATAAAAGTCATTCTTTACGCTTTTCATACCATTCTAAAATAATATAAAAAGAGAAAAAACAAAAGTTAGAATCTACTATTTTCTCTCTAAGATTAAATCTGCCGCGAGACACCCAGTATACATTGATACGGGATAGCCTCCAAGAAAAGGTTCAAGCACGGAGTAGATTCCTACGAGATATAAATTATCGAATGGTTTTTCAGCTAATAACTTGGATTTTATGCGGATTTTTTGTATATCTCGTGTCCACCCTGCAACCGATCCTTCAGTTCTACATATAAAATCTCGATATGTCAATGGGGTGGCAGCTTCTTTCATGACGATCGATGATGAAAGACCGGGGAGTATTTCTTCAGCAGTTCTAATTAATCGTTCAACAAGTTCCTGTTTATGTTCGTAATATCCCTTCCTTCTTTTAAAATCACTTATCCTCCATTTTTCAAAATATTTATAAGGCATCGATGTTCTAAGCAAGATGCTCTTATATCCTTCAGGAGCAAAATTCTCTGATTTATTGGACCATAAACAGATCTCAATTTCTTTTTTTGAAAAAGCAGTGAAATTCTTATTTTTACTACTAGCCCTATCTAAATTAGACCTATAGAATAAATGATCCGCTCGCATTTTGCTAAAATCTACTTTGTTTGGATCTATTCCTAAATACACACATAATTCGGAATTAGTATAGCGAGTATTTTTCACGTTATTTAAGTGAGAATCTGGAACGTGTTTAGGATCAATTAGTTGTAAAAACACTTGCTTATAATCTGCATTTGAAACGATCCATTTCGCGTTATACGTGGTCTTATCTGCTGTTCGTACACCTATAGCCTTGTTATTCTCGATTAATATTTCTTCAACTTCCGTTTTGCGCTTAATTATTCCACCGTGGGAAATGATGTTTTCTGCCAACAATTCATTAATTCCGTTAATTGCACAGGATGGGAACCAAATACCTTGATGAGACATGACATTCCATAGAAAAGCTAAATGAACAACATTCATAATAGGTTCATGTGATCCTAGGGATCCTAAAAGGTTTTTTAAACTTTCATTTCTTAAATATTTATCAAGTAATGTTTTTATAGGAATCTCAGAATATTTTTTAATGATCTGGTAATCGTCTTCATGTTTATTAAGTGTTTTTTCTGCCTGTTTCCTTTTCTCTCCGACCATAAAATCAGGATGCCATTCGTTTACATCTTGAATCGCTGAAATTACCATATTAAATTCGTTAAAAAAAGCTTCAATTCCTTTACTCTCCTCAGGAAAAAAATTCTTTAATTGCTTTTCAAACTCTGACCATTCTTGAGAATAGACGATATCTAATTCTGGAGAAATGAGCTGAAAATGACTTCTTTTAAATTTAATTTCTTCCTTAACGCCAACTTCTTTTAGCATTCGTTGAACCATTGAAGGATGAGAAAAGGATAAGGGACCCATTGGAAATATAAAATCTCCTCTTTTGAAAATGCAGCTACTCCCTCCAATAAAAAAAATTTTCTCTAAAACAATTACTTTTTTTCCACTTGACGCTAATTTTGAGGCACATGTCAGCCCACCTACTCCTGCTCCTATGATAATTGCATCGTACATTTCTTATCGCTTTATTTTTCTCATTACTATTTTCTTTCCTTTTAATAGAATAGAAATTTGATTATTATTTATAGGTTTATATAATATTCCATGTGTTTAGAACAATTTCAGGTTGTTTTCTTCAGCTTTTAAATACTATTTTAGAAATTTATCTTATTTTATTTTACTTTTCATTTCTTTCTTATTACATTAGTTCATTCAAATTACACTTTCAATTTCCTAATAAGATTCTTTACCATACAAAAACAAAATTAAAAAAGGAAATAAAAAAAAATACAATTATCCTATAAATTCTTTTAACGTGGTCAAGTAGTCTTCAATTTTTTTGTCTTGTCCTTCACGTTCCGGGCCTTTTGCTCCCTTTAAACGAATTTCAAGGAATTCTGGGCAAGATTCGCCAACGCAGGTTGATTCTTCAAGTGCTTTCATCATTCCTTTCGAAAATCTTTTCTTCCATCCCATGGCATGGGTGTAGAAGGTGGCTACTTTTGGGATGGGCGTTTTAACGGCATCTCCAAGCGACTTTACATAAGCGGTCATTTTTCTGTCCGATCCAAATGCTTCTACTCTCGTTGCAAACACTATAGCTTCGGGGTTATCGTTCACGATATCTACAGGTTTAGTTGAATTGATGGATCCTACTTTTACTTCATAATTCGTTTTAAGTGCGTCAGCAAATTGATTTGACAATCGTTCTGTATTACCTGCTTGAGAATTGTGTATGAACCATATTTTTTTCATTATTTCATCACCTCAATTAATAATATCTTATTCAGATAGTATAGTATATATATTTATCATTCTCATTTGACATGTAATTCCAAATGTAATTCAATTTCTAAATGTAATTTAATTTTAAGTGTATATATTGAAGTTAGGTTATAAATATAAAGGAGTCCAATTTTGCGTAATTGTTTCCTTACTTCTTTTTTCTCCAGATACAATTAGAGAAATAATTAGTAAAGATTGTGTGAAAAAATTAGTTTTGATGACCAGTTCTTCGAGCGGCTATTTGTCCAATTTTTCTTCCTGGTGGGGCATTTCTACTCGTTGTAGTAGATTTATGAGGTGATTGTTTTGCACCACCACCATAAGGATGGGAAGCAGCGTTCATGGTAACGCCTCTCACGATGGGCCATTTTTTCGCTTTAGACTGAACATAATAATGCTTAGCTCCAGCTTTTAAGAATGGTTTGTCAGTTCTCCCGCCTCCTGCCACGACGCCTACAGTACAGAGGCATTTATCGTCGAACCACTTTGTTTTTTTCGAGCGGAACAACAATTCTACTTTACTTCCTGACTTATTTCTTACGATTGCCGCAACACCAGAAGCTCGTGCGAACTTACCACCGTCTTGAGGAATGCCTTCGATGTTACACACGAGAGTTCCTAAGGGCATCTCCTTGAGCGGTAAGATATTACCAACTTCGACTTCTCCTGTTTTCGCTTGAATAAACTCGTCTCCTTCGTAGATTCCTTCGGGGGGCAGCCATAAACCTTTTTTATTGTCATCGTATTTGATTCTTGCCACGGGAGCGCCCCTTCCAGGTGCGTGAACTAACTCAATTACTTTAAATTTGAATTGTTCTTCTCCTTCTTTAAACGATCGGTATTTAACTTGTCCGACGTGCCTGTGGCTTGGCGATCGTGCCCATAAATTTCCCCTGCCTTTTCTTTGCACGAGTATTCGTTTTCCCATAATGGTTCACAAAAATATTTTAGTTCATGAATATGAAATGTAAGGTACTAAAAATATTTTTTCATTTTTTTTACGATTTGAACCATAAAAATCGGATTTATTCGAACTTTCACCGACAAATAATTAAGCGTAGTTTAAAACCAAAGAATGAGAAAATAAGTGTAGGATGACATTTGGAATCCTCTATCAAGATTGAATGGCATGAGAACTATGAACGACGATAAAATAAGAAGGAATGATTTGTACATTTTCCAGGAAGAAGATTCGGCATATAAAGTCATAAAAGCAATATTGTTAGATTTTTTCACTTCCGGATTTCAGTCATCTAACTATGTGATGAACGGGCAATTTAGTCCAGAATCAAGGGAGGAAATGGAGTTTGTCCTTCAATCTCTTCAAGGCGATTTCGAGGACCTTTTTGCCAGGAACTTCAACACGATTATTAGAGAATTAAGTTCTCGAACTAACCATATCGCTAAGATGGATTTGAAAAAGAAATATCTAAAAGAAGTAGAAGAAAGCGATAAGATCAAGGAGATAAATAAGCGCTCACAGAACGGGAAAGTGTTAACAGTTTGTCCAAGATGCCAGAAAAAAATATATACGATTGATATTGACGAATCAAAAATCAAGAGATTTCCCATGTCGTATATTGATGTTCATTCACACAAGAACCACCCAGAGCATGCTTTATTGATTTACATTGACGCTCAAGGAAAATGTCGCGGAAGAGGAAATATTGATGTAGTGACGATAGAAAAAGACAGGATTGAACCTGAACATATTGTTGTTTAAATCTTATTTCTTCTCAATAAATCGTCAATGTTATAATTATATGCTAAGGGGACTTCTCTCTTGGTGAGCTCACCGGCTATGTTCTTTAGTAGTAACTCTTTGATTTCTATTGGGTCGCTTGTCTGTCCGAGTACCCATCCCAACTTCACGTATCCCACTTCCGGCAATAGATTTTCCCCCGGGATCACGCCAAAGCTCTGCAATTCTCGACCAGTGGAATACACATTCATTCCAACAAAACCGTGTAATGTTTGCGTTGTCATGAGAATTGTAATGCCTTCTTGGATGGCTCTCTCTATAGAATCGTATATGCGGGTGCTCACATGTCCTAAGCCAGTACCGGCAAGAACAATGCCTTTATACCCTTTATCCACGTAGAAATCCATATGTTCGTTTTCTATTCCTGGATAGAAGTAAATTAATGCGACTTTTTCTTCAAAATTGGTGAGTGCTTTCGTTTTCGATTTAGTTCCTTTAGGTCGTTTTCTATATTTATCGCTGAACATTTTAATTTCGCCGTTTCTAACCATACCTAAAGGAATGTCGTCAATGGTCCTAAATGTATGCCTCACAGACGAATGCATTTTTCTCACTAACGTGCCTCTATGAATTAATCCGTAATCGTGTGCTGAGGAGCCCATCATCGTTAACACGACTTCAGCAATATCGTAGCTGGCAATGGTTGCTGCGTTAATTAAATTCATTGCAGCATCAGAAGATGGACGGTCGGAACTTCTCTGGCTTCCAACTAAGACTACAGGAATGGATAAATCCTTCAGCATAAAAGACATAGCTGCGCTCGTATAAGCCATGGTATCAGTCCCATGGCTAATGATTATGCCGTCTTTCCCTGTATTTGCCAAAGTTTCTATTTTTTTTGCTAATTTTTGCCAATATTCAGGTTTCATATTCTCCGAGAGTATCTCAAACACGATTTCTGTCTCGAGGTTGCAAACATCTGCTAATTCTGGAACAGCACTGAATAATTCTCCGGGCGTGAACGAAGGTATCACGGCACCCGTCGTGTAATCTAATCTAGAAGCGACGGTGCCTCCCGTTCCTAGAAGCGTGATGTTAGGGAGCTGGTCATTTTGAGGAAATTTTTTTTCGGGAATTTTGTATTTGCCTTCTTTTCGTCCCATTTTCTCGATTTTGGTAATTTTTGTAACATTAATTCCGATATTATAATTATTCTCTAGCTTGATGTCGATATATTCTGGGGCAGAATATTCGTTTCTTGGCAACAAAATTCCTTCTGATTCGCCACTTTCAGTGGTAACTCGTAAGATATCCCAGACTTCGACTTTATTTTTCTGAAGGAGCGATTTTGCTTTTCCTTTATATCCCTTTAATTTATCATCCATTTATGATCCTAGCTCCTTTAATTTTTGTTGAATTGCTTTTTTAAGTTTATCTGACACGATTTTTCCATCTATTTTACCTCTAACATCCTGCATTACTTCACCCATTAAGGGGCCCATTGCTCCCAATTTTCTTTCATTAATAAGTTTTGTATTCTTGCCAACAATACTATCAATTATGATATTGAGGTCTTCTTCTGAAATCTTACTGATATGTAAAGCCTCTTTTATTTCCGCTATGGAGAGGTGTGGGGAATCCGCCTTTTTTTTCATGAGGTCTTCGATGGCTTCTTTTCCAATTTCTTTATTTTTTAAAAGAGAGAATATGTCGAAGAAATCCTTGTTATTTATATTTTCAACATTTTTTCCCTCTCTTCTTAAAGCTGTAGTTGTTTCTAAAAGAGTTGTAATAATTAGGGTTGGATTTTCGGGAAAATTTGCGGTTAATTCGTCAAAAACTTCAAGTTTTCCAGTAAAGATTAAATCTTTTATCATTTTCTCTTCCAGTTTATACTTTTTTGAGTAGTCTTTGATTACGTCCCATGGATATCGGGGTAAATTTTTAGCAATCTCTTTTATTTCCTCTTCTTTATTAAAAATTGCTTTAGAATCTGTATCTGGATATAATCTGGCCCCTCCGTGTAGTTCTCTTAGAAATTCCGTTTTTCCATTCTCAAGGAATCTTCTTGTTTCAGGAGGCACGCCTTTAAAAGCATATCTTACCCGTTCAATTATTACTCCGATTGCTTTATCGACTTTCTTCTTGCTACCTAACACTAATACGAAACAATCATCGTCTTGAGTATTCAATTCTCGTTTTAACTTTTTTAGATCCTCGTTCGAGAGTTTATACTTCTTTAAATCTTCGTCAGAATGAATGATTCCCTTTAATCCAGATATAGACTTCACTTTACTGCTAACCTCCGTGCCAAATCTATAATCTTCCATCAATTCCTTTCCAAAGATTCCTTTAAATCCTTTGAAATTAAGACCATATAGTTTTTTTCCGCTTTTTATTCCATTAGCAATAAAATTAGATTTAGTTTTAGTTAAAGAATTGGTTAAATCAACGGATTTAACAGGAACATCATCGTCTTTCAAGTTTCTTTTTAATAATTCGTTTTTAATTTCAACCAATTTAAGTTGTCTTGAAATCTCGTTATTAATTAAAATAGGAATAATATCCAATTTCTGAACGCCTTTAATCTCAATTCTCGTGCCATCTTTTATGCTAACATTAACATCTTGTCGAATAGATCCGAGTACCTTTTTTACTTTACTCGACCATAATAATAAACCTAATCGTTCTGCAGCTTCCCGGCATTCGTCAGGGTGATTAATATCAGGTTTCGTCGTAATCTCTACCAATGGAATGCCGAGTCTATCTAGCCTGAAATAGTTTGTTTTAGCTTCAGTTTTTATTTTTCTGGCGGCATCCTCTTCTAAACTCAAGAAATCAATACCAATTCTCTTTCCACTTTCTAATTCCACGTATCCATCCTTTCCTATAATCATGGTTCTTTGAAAACCACCAGGAACGCTTCCATCTAGATAGTTTTTTCTGCAAACGTGCATTTCTTCAATGATGTCCGAATTAAGTAGTAAGGCAATCTGAATTGCGATTTCTCTAGCTTCATCGTTACATTCAAAAGGAGGGGTTTCATCCATTTCATAGGTACAGATAACGTCACTATATCCTTCATAGATAATCGCCATATCCTTTTCGTATTCTGTAAGCATTGCTGTGTCGTAAGTTCCCATTTCTCCTAAAACAGGCCTCATCGTGCGTAAAAGAGTGAAATCAGGCTCTCTCGTGCCTTGTAACTTGCTTGGACATCGGCAAAATAATTTAGTTTTTGAATCAAGTTGTTGGTGGATCTCAAGTCCGCATATTAAACCGAGCTTTTGATAATCAAACTCTCCCATGGTTATTCAATCTTTCTTCTTAATCTATTAAAAATAAAAATAATGACATTACTGAAGTTAACCTTGAACCTTGATTTTTCCCTTTTGTATGTCAAAGCACCATCCATCTTTGCATTCTTTAGAACAAAACACATGTGTGGTCACTTTTTGACAAATATTGACATGTTGGACCCTTGTGCGCGTCATACTTCTTCCACATCGCTCACAAATCATTTTTTACACCATCGAAATCATTTATTTTTTGCACTTTTTTTCTTCAATGCTAAATACAATATAAAATCAGTTTTTAACCTTCTTTTTTTCAATATTAAAAAGATGTATTAGCTTATTTTTATAGTTACTTTTTTAGTAGTTTCGAAACATAAGGGCCCTCTATTTTGTATCCTTGTTCGTAAAACCAATCCCTCACGCCAAGCCCGCTTATTACTGCTAATTTTTTAGCGTTATAATCTTCAGAAGATATTGTTTCAGCGGCTTTAATCAACTTTTTTCCGTATCCTCTATGCTGAATTTGAGAAAAACTGCTTGGTTTTGAGTCTTTCGTAACTAATTCTCCTACGACCTTTATTTCTCTCACGATCATTGTGTTTCCATCGTTTAATTCAGGTCTATGTGCGTGTTCTGATGGCTTTCTTAAACGAAGATACCCTACTAAGTAGTGCTCTCTTTTATTTTCGTAGGAGAGAAATATTTCTTTTCCTTGAGAAGCTTCATACTCCTGCCTATACAGTTGAACATCTTCAAAAGAATTTTTATCAATGCTTTCTCTTCCTTGAGTTATCCCATATTCTCGACATCTAATGCAATTACATTTTCCATTTACATCTTTCAGTTTTTTTTCAACGATTTGCCTCAGGTTGCTGTGCTTACAACCTGCCTCAATTAATGTTGCGGGAATATCACGCATTATTCTTTGAATGCGAACATAAGGCGGTAAGTTCTGTTTTATATTAGTAACTAATTCAACTAACTTTTCAGTAGAATATGGTTCGTATTTTCCCGATTTCCACCACTCGTATAGTTCCGTGCCTTTAATTACGAGACATGGATATATTTTTAACATGTCTGGGCGATAATCCGGATTAGAAAATAGCGTATTAAAAGTTTCAATATCTTTTGTATAGCTTACACCCGGAAGGTTTGGCATCATATGAGCGTTCACTTTAAGACCTGCGTCCTTGGCAATCCTGACTGCCTCTATACTATCTGCTGTTGAATGCCCCCTCTTGACTAGCTCATATATTTCGTCGTAAATCGTTTGAATACCAATCTCAACGCGAGTCGTACCATAATGTAACATCGTGTCAACGTGCTTTTCCTTGCAATAATCTGGTCTCGTTTCTACGGTTATACCGATTATTCTTTTCTTAGATCGTTCAGCTAGTCCTTTCGCTTCATCCAAACTATTAACTCGTTTGTTAGTAATTCCCTCTAGAGCTCCTTTTACAAAATTATTCTGATAATCTAAATCAGTAGAGAGAAAAGTACCACCCATTATGATTAATTCAATTTTATCAATATCATGTCCAATTGCTTCTAAATCCCTAATACGGCTTTGGACTTGCTCGTAAGGATCGTAATTACAATGGATTGAACGCATCGCTGCAGGTTCTTGACCTGTATAAGATTGAGCCACTTTCTCTCCAGGCTGGGAATCTTTTCCTGGACAATAGAGACAAGATCCTGGACAGGGCAAGGGTTTGGTCATTATAGCAATTATTGAAACTCCTGACAATGTTCTCGTCGATCTCCTTTTAAGGAGCGGTGTTATGACTTGCTTTTCATTGTCAGTAGCCATTTTAAGGATTGTTGCATTCTTAATGACGCCATTATATGAGAATTTTTTAGCGAATTTACCCTTAATGTTGGTTATTTTCGTTCTATTTATATCAGGATGAGCAAGAAGATAATTAATTGTTGCTCTAGCTATTTTTTTTACTTTTTCAGCGTCTTGTTCTCCTGACTGCGTCATTCTATTCAAGTGAAATTTATTTTTTCTTCAAGCTATCCTTATATTCTCTTGAATCTTTTATCTGTCTAAAACTTTTTGTTAGGCATCATTCATGATCAATAAGTTCAATTTTCATATTACGTTACAAAGATTTAAATATGATCAACGTTACATTTATTATAATAATTGAAACGTTAGAAAATGCATGAAGTGAGTAAAAAATGCAAAAGCCAATAACATTAAAAATTTGCGTATTTGGGAATGGTGGAGTAGGAAAATCTACTTTAATTAACCAATGTTTTAAGAAGCATTATCATGAAAGTCTTGGAGCATCTCCTAAAAATACAATTGGAGTTGAATTTTATCAGGACGATTTGGAAGTTGATGGATTAGGAGTAAAATTGCAGATTTGGGAATTTATAGGAAATAAGCGTTTCTGGCCTATTTATAAAAATTACGTGACAGGATCTGCAGCAGGTATTTTTATTTACGACGTGACAGATACTTCTAGTTTAAAAAATCTGGATAAATTGTTAAAAATTTTAAAAAAAGGCAAAAAAAATGCAAATCTTCCAATTTTGATGGTTGGAAATAAGGCGGATCTTCAAGATAAAAAGAAGATCTCAATCGAACATGCTTCAAAATTAGCATCCTCGAAGAGCATGATAGGCGCAATAGAAATCTCAGCACTAAATAAGACCGATGTAAAGGAACTTTTTATTAATTTGAGCCGAATAATATTAAGAATAGATCCAAAAAGACATATAATAGACGTCTTCAAAAATAAATTGGATATGAGAATATTAATTCTGCTAAAAATATTTGACGAATTAAGCATGACCAACTTAGCTTATCACACGGGAAAAAGTAAAGCAACCATATCTCGTAGAACAAGGGAATTGATTCGATTAGGCTTGATTAATTCATTTTCGAAGGAGGATGAGCCTCAAGCGGGGAATATAAAGCGAAATTATTACAAATTGAGTAAAGTTTTTGATGCTTTATTAGAGAAAAAAGATTATGATCTGAAAGACATAATATCTAATGATAAATGGGAGGATTTACTTGAAAATCTAACGATGTATTCGTATTACTATAAAAAAATTAAGTTTATCTCTGATCACATGAATGACTATGTCGGAGTAATAGAGAATTTACTCCTTACTTCGGTTGCAATGGAACAATTGCCCATGATTGAAATGATAACTATATTAATGGAGAGTTTTGAAAATAACACGATGAATTTTCGCTTTTTAACTGAGGAGCAATATAAAGAAGTTCAAAAACTAAATGAGGAATATCATGGTAAAATAGATAAGATTTTAGAAAAGGAAGAAAAAACTGAAAGACCTTTTTTACACATTAATTTGCTCCTTCCCATATTACATATTACTAAATACTCGGTTAAACATAGTTCGCCCATACTAAGATTGCGCCCAAGCTAAATATACTTAATAATTATTGTGATATTTTCTTTCCCGAAAAATCCCTCTTGTGCTTACCAAAGTCATCCATTTTTCTTAATAGGTCAGAGCTAAAAATAGGTCCATCCTTACACACCAATGATCCATTGGGATCTATAGCGCATAATCCGCATAACCCGCAGCCACACCTCATGATTCTTTCAAGACTTGCGTACAATTCGATGCCGTGTTCATTGCATATTTGAAGGAGCTTATGCATCATGATTTCAGGGCCACACGTATAAACAACAATATTTTTCAACTCGTCCGACTCTAAATCCTTAAGTGCATTTTCAAATATTTCAGTTGCGAATCCTTTTTCGCCATAGCTACCGTCATCGGTACAATAATTAAATTCTGAACCCTCCCGTTGTAGGTCAAAAAACTCGTCCATGAAAATTAAATCATTTTCTACTTTAGCGCCCTCAATCGTTATAAACTTAAATCCTGATTTTATTAGCTCAGAGGCGAGAAATCTTAGAGGAACCATTCCTATTCCTCCACCGATTAAAAATATCTTTTTGTTTTTATCTTGTGGAATTTCAAAAAAATTACCTAAGGGTCCTCGAACACCTATGTACTCTCCGATTGTTAACTCGTGCAAAGCATTAGTACATTCTCCTACATTTTTCACTGTTATTGACCATTCGCCTCTTTCGTTATAAGACGATATTGACATTGGAACTTCGTCAACGCCGGGAACCCATATCATGACAAATTGTCCGGGTTTAGGAGTTATTGAGCTCTGTCTACTGAACACGAACGACTTGACGCCTTCGCATTCGTTTATGATTCGCTTAATTTTTACCGTTTGAATCGTGTTCTCAGTCAAAATCAGGCACCTCCTGGGTTTTGAATTCGTGGGCTAATCCTTTAATGTCGTTTATAGATTTAAATTCGTTATCTTTCAGGTATCTAATCATACCCTTGTTAATTTCTGAAATAACTTCTGGTCCTTGATAGAGAGAGGTGCCGACTTGTATTGCAGAAGCTCCTACGAGAAAGAATTCAATTGCATCCTTCCATTCAAATATTCCTCCACATCCAATAATTGGAATTTTTAATAACTTGTAAAGGTCGTATACTTTTTTTACGGCTATGGGATGAATTGCCTTTCCCGATAAGCCTCCACTTCCATGAGCTAAAATAGGACTTCTTGTATTCACATCAATTGCTAAAGCAGCAATTGTATTGATGGCAACTACGCCATCAGCGCCACCTTTTTCCGCAGCTAGGGCTATCTCCCCTAAATTGGTGACGTTAGGATTTAGTTTGACAAATAAAGGTACTGAGATTTCTTTTTTCAACATCGAAACAATATCATGAGTTAAATCTTTATCGATTCCAATCGAAGAAACTTCTGCGTGAGGGCAAGAAATATTAATTTCTATGGCATCAGCTCCACCTTTTATAGCTTTTTGTGCTACTTCCAAATAAGTTTCGTTCTTATCTCCAAACACGCTAACAATTAATGTTATCCCTTCCTCCTTGATTTCTTTTATTTCAGGAATAAAATCATCAATCCCAGGATTTCCAAGACCAACAGCGTTCATAAAGGTTTTAGGATAAATTTCTATGATCGAGGGATTTTTATATCCTTTCCGTGGCGTTGGTCCAATAGATTTTGAAGTGACTGCTCCAGCTCCCGCATCGATGATCCTTTTCATTGAGGAATAAGAAACTCCTAGAATGCCTGAGGCTAGTATGATTGGAGATTTTAAATCCAATCCGGCTAAATTGATATCGATAGACATTTTATAAGAAAGTAATTTATCATTAGTTATATATTCATTATTATATAGTAAATATTAGAAAGAAAGGTATTTAAAAAATGAAATGCTACATCGTGGATACGTTAAGCGGTATGTTTGCGCTGGATGATTCTAGTAACATGATAAACTTCTTGGATTTTAACGATGACGAGAAAAAGATTCTTGAATTCTACCAGCGTTTAGAAAATGATGTAATTTCAGAAGAGTTAAAAGATTTGATTTCGGAATTGAAAAATTCAGGGTATAGCGAGTTCATTTTTGATAACGCAAAATTAAAGCTACTGATATCTCAAGAATTAGACTGTGAATGTTCGCTAGAAACAAGCTCGTTAGAATTCAGAAATTATCGTTTGAATTTAATAACTCAACTTAATAACATTGGATTAAACAAGACTAAAGAAGAGATTGCTGCAAGACACAAAAGAATCAACGAAGAATTAATAAAAATTCAAGTGAGCCAAGCTGGAGAGCAAGGCGATGTAGCAGTCATTCAGATCATAGAGACCTTAGATATTCTTAAAAAATCTATCAGCCTATTCTCGGTTCGACTGAGGGAATGGTATGGCTTGCATTTTCCGGAGTTAACGGATAAAGTAATTGAAGATAATATCGTATTAGCGAAGTTAGTTTCAGTTCTTGGTAATCGAAATAATTATACTCTCGAGAATATCAAGAAAGAATTCGATCTAAATGATGATAGGGTAAATTTCTTAATTGAACAAGCTTCCAAGTCAATGGGAGCAAATATTGATCTCGAAATCGTGAAAGGATACGCTCAACAGATCATGAATTTGGATTCTTATCGTCATGAACTAGAAGAAAAACTAGACGAATTAATGGACGATACCGCTCCTAATCTTAAGGAAATCATTGGCAGTTTAGTAGCGGCAAAATTAATAACTAAAGCAGGAAGCTTGAAAAAATTAGCTTACATGCCTGCTTCCCGGATTCAATTATTAGGGGCAGAAACAGCTCTTTACCGGTTCCTTAAAACAGGAAAAGGTATACCAAAGCATGGATTGATTTTTCAATGGAACCAAATCAGAGGGAGTAAACCATGGATACGAGGAAAAATAAGCCGAGTAGTTTCTGGAAAAATTGGACTTGCAGCAAAAATTGATTATTTTCAAGGAGATTTTA
>Ga0180433_10002871_pt1 | contig 25990 bp, 43 predicted proteins | sample SS_ome_8_FD_132980 | JGI IMG/M metagenome (GOLD analysis project Ga0180433, IMG submission 132980) | Hypersaline lake sediment archaeal communities from the Salton Sea, California, USA - SS_1_D_1 metaG | ecosystem: Environmental > Aquatic > Non-marine Saline and Alkaline > Hypersaline >... | reverse complement strand
CCGAGGCCAGTAATCTTGAGATTGCGGTTGTTGGCATCCCAGGTGAATGCGCTTCTCGTGTATTCGGCGGATTGCCATCCATGCTTCTTCTTGAAGTTGGGATAGCCAGCTTTCTTCTCGAAGAAACGTTTGAAAGCCGTCTGGAGATGTCGAAGAGCTTGTTGTGGCGGCACACTGGAGACCTCATACATCCACTCGAAGCCTTCTGTCTTTTTGAGCGCAGTGAGTCTGGACGAGGTGTCGTTATAGTTGACCTTAGTACCATCAGCACAGCTATCGGTTCGAAGGCGAAGAGCCCAGTTGTACACGTATCTACAGGTACCGAATACGCGAGCCAGGATGGCTCGCTGTCTATTTGTAGGGTAGAATCGGAATCGGTACCGAAGCTTCACAGGACTATACTGTACCATGTGAGTGGTGTAGTCAAGAAAGGAGGACGGCGCATTCCTCCCCGACCTGAAGGACGGGGTCTCTTGCGCCGGGTATGATGAAGCGTATATTCGATGTCGATTGTTTCGGAGAATCCATTCCTATGTGGGTGGATGATGAGATGAGTATAGGCTTTGTAAACGACAATGATCGTGATGAGGCTGAGACTGAATCTATGGTCACGGGAGAGATACCTGAGTGCTTGTATATATTTGAGCGGTGGGATGAGGATTGGTTTGAGATCATCTTTGATGAGATACTGTCAAAAGATGTAGCGATGACTGTATTGTTTAGATTGGTCAGGCGTGAGCTTGATAATATTCTTTTGGTTATGCATGACACCAAAGATGGAGATGATAATGTTACGCAGACCCTGCTTGAGATGTACAGTAAATTAGTCGATGTTCTTGATACTGTTCATGATTTGGTTTTGTGCGGATCTGTTGGTTGCAATGGGAGGGTTGTGTCTGAGCTAAAAGAGGAAGTGAATAGTGGGTTTCGTACATTGGAAAGAGTATTTGAGCGCATAAAAAGACATATTAATGTAAGTCTTGAGGATGGGTTAAGGATTGTATGTAGCACGATGAAGCAAATCGCAACCTTTCATTACGAGATATGTTTTAGTTGTGTCATGAATAGTATTCTTGATGCAGGTTTTTATATTTACGCTGGAGTTCATGTATTTCCACATTTGTTCTTGTACGCAGAAGAAGAGAACGTGGATGTATACAAAGAAGCAAACACCTATAGAGAGATGGAGATTAAGTTGATTTTGAAAGATTTATTAGAAAGTTAAAAACAGAGGGAACTGACATGATTTACGCGTTTCAAGTCCAATGCACGGGCTTTCCCGTCCAGGCAATCATTCATGAAGACAGGTCACTGGAGTTCGTTCCGTACGATGATCAAGACTTCGATCTTGATGAGGAGATTTCGGCAGTTGAGCTGGGTGAGGAATCCTCTCCATGTGTTGATCTGGCTCTGGACTGGGAAGATGACATTCTCGAAGCGCTCATTCTCCACGTGGTGCCCGGATGGATAATAGATCAGGTAGTGTTAGAACGAGCACGCGAGACAAATGTCGAATTTCAATACTATCATCATCGGTGTATTCTTGGGGTATCAGCCGCTGATTATGCGACAAGGCTTCATGACAAGATTGATGAGATGCTAGATGTGCTTGGTTTATTAGGGCAAAAGTTTGATGCGTCCGCTAGCCTTAGGAGTCATATTGTCGTGAGGGATTTGCGAGGTTTGTATCCACGGATTCATGGTTCTCATACTCGTAATATGAGCGGTTTTACCAGGTTAATGCTTACGGACATGATAGATCCTATCTTGGCGCTGCACGGACGCATGGATGAAGTGTCAGCTCGGCAGTACTCAACTGAAAAGCGTCACATTATGATAGAACACATCGACCAGCTTCTTAGCGTGAAATCGAGATTTGAGGCGATGAACATTGACGAGGTATGCTCGCCAGTTGCAGATGTGTGGCAAACTCAGACGCGAATCCGATCTAGGGATAGAGAGAACCTCATCAATATGATACTCGACCTGCTAAGGACAGTACCAAGCACAAGGCTGTAGGACTATGCCGTATCAGTTTCAAATAGACAACAACGGCCAGATGGTTGATGTGGTTGTTCATAGTGATGGGTCTTTAGAAGTTATCAGCGACATCGACGAAGATCTGGCGCTCGCTGAAATGGGTGTCGAGGTCTCACCTGCAGTCGAATTGATGCGTGAGTGGGAGGACTACGCGCTTGTCACACTTGTGTCGATGGTGGCGCCAGACAGGGTGAATGAGCTGCTGCTTGTGAGGTTGATAGACCGAGCTAACAACGCACTGGCAAAATACACCAAGAAGTTCTATGAAGATGGCGGGGGCGCTGAGGGCTATCTGTTAGAAGTTCTTGATGTATCCAGGAAGATGAACGCCATATTTTTGGAAGTGGCGCTCGGGGAAAAGAGTTTTGATGATATTTATGTGTTTGAAGAGGTTAGTGAGCTGAAGAATGAGACTGCATATCACTACCCATCAGAGGAGAAGTGGCATAGAACAGTATTTCCAAGCAGGATTCTGTCTGGTGTAGGGGTTGTTTTAAAATCTCTCCAGGAGCTGCATTACTATTACTCCAACCATTTTCGTGGGACCGACGATGGAAAAGGTTTTATCCTTGACAGTGTTATGGATTTAGAGGCGGGCGTTGCAACGATTGACGCTTTAATAGAAAATAACAATAAAGACGACACTGTAGCGCGTGGTCTGTTCCTGAGATATTACGACAGAGAGCGGGAAGTGGCGCTGGATACTGCTATCGAGCTTCTCATGAAGGAGGGGTGACCAATGTCTTATTTGTTCGAGTTGAAGTGTGCGGATGGTCTTGCTTCCGTTGCGGTGGATAGAGAGCTGAACCTTGAGTTTTTGGATTACGATGTCGAGTATGACCTTGCTGAGGCTGAAATTGGCGAGAAACCCAGTAAGTGTGTTGAGTTTTTGAACGAGTGGGATAGGGAACGACCTCTCAGGGCTCTTCTTTTGTATGCGGTGCCTGGAAACGTCTCTGCACGTGTTGTTCTGGAGATGATGAAGAAGACGGAAGAAATGTTTGGCAAGGTGATTAAGCACCACCGAAAGTGGTACAGGCCATCTGCGTACTTTACCAATTTGTATGCCTTAAGGAAGAGCGTTAGGGAAATGTTGGAGCTGATTACTGTTAGCATTGTGAACAAGAACAGAACAGCAGCGCATCATGCTCAAATCATGGCTCTCAGTGATAAGATGTTTACACAGCGTTCGCAGTTGGACTTAATAGAACCGAGATCTCGAATTCCTTTTCTAAAGATTGGAGTTGACGAACTTGTCGATTCTATTGATGAACTCTCAACACATACAGATATACCCAGGCGACCCATGAAGGGATATGGTCAGATAGTATATGGACTTTTACTGATGACGGCATCTGCGGTATCGAGTTTTGCTGCAGCTCAAGAGTCAAGGATAGGCGAGATTGCAACCGAGCGCAAAGAGAAGGCACTCGAACACTTGATGTACAGAGAGATCCAGAAGCAGATAGGAATGGCCACTGATGTATTGTTCGATTTACTGGAGGAGCAGGGCTGATGCCTTATCAATTCGAGATCCTGTGTGAAGACGAACCTGTGCAAATAATTGTTTGGGACGACATAACGCTGGAATTTGTGGATTATGATCTCGATGAGGCAGAAACCGCTGTCATTATGGAAGAAGCTGAGCCCAACCGATGCACCTCGCTCGCAAAGGAGTGGGAGAGTAGTCCGCTTCGTGCGCTAGTGGCCTACGCTTCTCCTCCAGAGGTGTTGGCCGAGACATATTTCGAGTCGCTCTCGAAGGCTATAGAACTGCTCGATCTTGTAATTGAGATTCACCAGTGGAGAGATGCTGGAGCAGCGGGGAAGTTGGAGTATCTCAGAGACCTCTTGAGGGATATTGTTTCTTGCGAGCGAAATGCTGAGCCTGCGCATTATAGCCCGAGAAAAACTGACCACTGCCCTGTGCTTCATAAGAAGCTGGAGATACATTACAGGGATTGGGAGGCTGGAAATCCATACTGGATGAGATATCCATATTTGTCTCAGGGAATCAAGAAGTTGATGAGGATGGTAATGATGGCCAGGAATTTGCTGTCTGGAACGACTTTGTTTGGTTTTACGGCCTATTCCTATCTGTACCAGGTATCAAGAGCTGTTGGGAGTTTGACCGCTGGTATTGGTATAGGTGTTGATGAAGATGCTCACACCTATGGGATATTTGGCGGTAAAAAGGACGAGTATCAGGCGTTGGACAAGCAGGCTCAAGAAGAGCATTTCGAATGGACGCTGGATCTACTGTTGGAGAACTTAACACAGGAAGATTCGTAATGTTGTGTCAGACAAGTATTGATTGTGAAGGCCAATCGGTAACTGTAACGGTTGGTGATGATATGTCACTCAAGTTCGAAAACTATGATATCAGCGAGGCCGAGCTACAGGTTATGATGGGTGACGAGCCGAACGTTTGCGCTCGAATACTGATGGGTTGGGATGAGAACCCGTTCAAAATGACATCTCTTTACATTGCTAAAGAGTGGACGCTCATAAGAACATGTTTGGAGTCTGTTGAGCGTTGTTTGGATCTGTTGGAGCCGATTCTGGCCGAGCACAGGGATGCGAACGATGTTGCCGTTGAAAGTGTCGAATGGGTGGAGCAACATATAAGGGGTATGATTTCGAGTGAATACGAATTTGGTCTTGAAGGCGGTTGGCAGGACAAAGAGAAGCGAGACGCTCAAGTCGAGAAGCTGAAGAGACTGGTTGCGTGGTATGATGATCTGTATGCTGGTGATCCTTACTGGTCACTGTTTGAATCAGAAGATAAGGCGTTGCGAAAGCTGGTTGAGATGGCGGGGCTCGTCTTGGATGTGAGCCATAAGACGATGGTGGTACAAAGGACGGAATATGCATTTTTGATTCTGATAGCATCTGCTTATGGTTGGCTGAAAAATGCAGCAGCGCCCAAAGAAGACAGCCTGTTTTGTGTAGGAAACGAGAGAGCGGCATGTTTGGAGTGGATGAGGGATAGGCTGTTCGTGAATGTCAGATTAATGGAGAGTAACCGATGCCAGTTGAAACAGTAGTGCGCTGCGAAGGTCAAAATGTCAAGCTGGAGCTTCATCGAGACCGTTCTGTGGATGTCATAGATTATGATATCGAAGCGGATATGGCAGAGCTTGAATTTGGTGAGGAACCCTCCATGTGCCTGAAGATGATACGGAGCTATCAGCAGGAACCCATACATTTCATGCGTAAAACGGGTGTCCTCACGAACTCAGTATACAAAGTTGTCATATTGAGGCTCATAAGGAGATGTGTTGAGGTTTTCTATGAACAGATGTCGAAAATTTCGAGGCAGAGAAATCCTGAAGCGTTTGCTTTTCTAGATGGATTCAATGGTGAGATGACAAACTATGTCGAGATGATGGAGGGTGTGCTCGAAGATGAGCTTCGTGGTGTGAACGGCGATATCGATAGGGAGTTTGTGAGCGCTCAAGCACAAGCTGTATCTGAGGCATCGGATGCGTTGGCTGCGTATTTACCTTACGACAACTCCTCGAACGCGTTTTATTCGGCAATGGCTAACGCACTGTCATCTCTGTCCGTTGATATGTTCCTGAGTGACACCAGCTCGATTCATATGTTTGGCAATGACTATGCGCCACGGACGCTGACAGAGGAGCTTGTTATGAGCTTTGCGGGAATGTCTGTGGTGCCACCATACTACATTAGCAATAAGAACATACCTGGAGTGAACATTGTTACAGCGCAAGAGATAGACGAGGTGGTGCGTGAGAAAGAAGAACAGCGAGAGTTGATGCTGCTAGACGCTTTTGACGTAATCGAGCAGCAGCCATGACGACGCAGCACGAATTCACTATTGAGTGTGATGGCGAGTTTGTCACGCTCATAGTTTATGACGATCTGTCCATAGAGTTTGTGGATTACGATATCGATGACGACATTGCTGCCGAGATGATGGGCGATGGCTCTACGGATTGCTTGGAAATGCTGCGAGCATGGGAGGAAGATCCGCTCAAGACGCTGCTGCTATATGGGGATGTGTCAGCAAAGGTATGGAAAAGGCTACTGATTGACACGATCAATCATGTCATTGGCATATTCAAAGATGTTGTCGAGAAAAATCCTGACATTGATGAAGAACTTAAAGAGGATTTGATAGGACTTTACTATATCGCCGATGAAGTGGGCACCTGGACCTTCTTCAATCCTCCGGTAAGATATGACTATGATGATGAGCATGGTGACGGGGGTGAGGCATATTACACATCACTCGAAGAGGCGCTCGCATATACATTGAATAGCCGCAACTTGCGCTCCTGGTTCAATAAACCATTACGGATAGGAATAGGGCGACTTTGTAACCAGCTTTCGGAAAGTGTTTGGGTGCTCGCAAGCGCTAATGCGCGTCTTGAGGACAGATCTGTTCGGGCAGAAATGTGGGATACTGTTGTTAAGATGCTCGATGCCTACTCGAAAGCACTTGCTGGCCTGGAGGTTAGAAGGCGTGACTATCCAGAAAATGTTGGATGGGTAGAGCAGGTGCTTGAGACAGAAGAGGAAAACAGCAAAGAACAATATGATTGGGCAATGAAAAGAATCTTCGCAAGGATTAAGCAGCCCCAAAGGGAGGACTAATGTCGATTGTTACCGAGATCTTTTGTCAGGGATATGATGAGTCAGAGCCTAGCGCTAAGACGATTGAGCTGTTCAGAGACGGGACGGTTGAATTCCTGGATTACGATATAGATATGGATGAAACACATGAGCTATTTCAAAACGAGACGTCGGAGTGTTTGACGGTGTGTCGTGGGATTGAAAACTCGATGATACATAGCCTTATAACACAAGGCGTGTTTTCTGGCGAGAATCTCTACAAAGCGTTATTACTGATGCTCGATGGTATTGAACACATCCTTGAAATGTGGACTTCTGTTCTGAACGAGTTCAACTATGTGGATCAGATATTTTCCGAGCTGTATCTTTACATGGAAAAGGGTCAAGAAGAGCAAAGAAGGAAAGTGGAGACCCTCATAGCTTCTCTCAGAACAGACTGGCAGTCATTGAGCGCTGATAAGAGGCATGGGGCTCCAAGGGAAGCGTTCGAGGATGTTACAAAAGCCATGTTGTTTGTTGTTCAGCGAAGAGATATGTCCTTGCTCGCTGGGACAATGGAATCCGGAGTTTATGAATGGTATTTGCTTGAACTCAGGTCTGCTGCTGGAGCGTATGCGGACGAAATGAGCAATGGCGAATCTATGAGCCACAGTGAAAGGGCAGGGTTGATTGATGCAGCAAAGAGAGAAGAGTACTACTGGCAGTTGGATCGTATGTTCGATTATGTGGAGAACGAGGGTTAACGATGTCCATCGTGGTAGAAATTGAGTGCATGGGAACAGAGGACCAACGACTATCGGTAAAAAGTATTGAATTCCACAGGGATGGTTTGTTTGAGTTTCTGGACTACGACATAGACGCTGATGAGACAGAATTCGATTTGACAGGACAGCCTACAGAATGCTTCGGATATGTTCAGGCAATCGAAGATGACGTCATAGCCTTTCTTCTCAATAAAAAGGTGCTGATGGAAGATGGAGATATCTGGATTTCATACAGATACATGTTGGATTGTATAGAGCATTCTACAGAACCATGGTTAGTGGTGGATGAATGGTTTGGTCTTTTGATTGAGCTGGTAAAAATGCTCAGAATGTACGTGGCGTCACCGAGCCTCGAACTTTACAACGATATCAAACGCAAGATGCACTACATAAACAAAGAAGAAGATTTTGCGATTTTTGAGTTAGGGAGTGCAGCTATGATTGCGGCAGATCGGCTTAGCTATGCACTCAACGCGTCGATTGGGTACCTGACGAGTCAAGAGTTCAAATACGATATCGAGAACCACACACTTGCTACCTTGCTCTTAACACTGAGAGAGGTGGTGGGGTTGGTCGCTTTAAACCGTTTAGGTTTGCCCAGGAATTACTTGAAAGATCATCCAGGTGAGGCCGATGCGAAAGATGATGAGTATATGTGGCAACTAAGCAGGCTATTTGACTACGCGGAGGGCGAGCCATGAAATCTGTGGTGATAGGCGTTCATTGTGTTAATCCTGAGTGGGGAGCCGAAGCATTGGAGCAGTCCCTGCGCGTGTACGAGGATGGTTCGTTTGAGTTTACGAATTACGATATCGAAGAAGATGAGGTGATCGACCAGATGGGTGGCGGTGTATCGCCATGTCTCAATTTTGCGAGGGATATCGAAGACCCAGAAGACATGATCGTTATTCTTTTAGATAACGATGCGTTAGGAGAGGAGGATTTTATAGGTCTTGTCATTGATTCTGTGACCCATTGTGCGGGGCGACTGAAGTCATACTCAGAGCATTTTGTCTATGGTATCACCTCAGTCCTCACGGCGGTTCAGAGTTATTATTTGGACCCGACAGACCTTGCTGAGTTGGCCGTTTTTGAAAAGCGTGAGGAGCTTGCTGGTATTGTTGACGAAATGGAGGAAGACGAGGAAAGCTGGGAGTTTCTTTTACTGAATCAAGCCCGCGATCTGAATGAATATGTTGTAGAGTTTGCTTATCATGTAGTGAATGACTCTTTTTTTGATGCTAACGCCGAGGATGACTTCACTAGGTATGTGCTATGGACATGCTTGACGGCTGCTGGAGTTATCGAGCAGAGTTTATATTATGTTCAACACGGGTTCACAAACCAAGCGCAAGAGGTAGCTTGGGAAAGGCGTGAAAAGGCAATATACGATGAATCGATCTGGCAGATTGGCAGACTAGTGTATTACTTGAGTAAACGAGGCCTGTAATGTCGATCGTTATAGACACGCAGTGTTTGGTGAGTGAAGAGCGTGTTCAGGTTGAGGTTTGGAGTGACGGCTCTTTTTCGTTTTTGGATTACGACCTTGAAGCCGATGCCTTAGAGCATGAGCTTGGTGGGGAAGTAACCCTTTGCTATGCAATGGCTCTCGGTATGGAGAAGCCTGATTTCTTCATAGATATACTGCTAGAGCAGGAACTCAGTGAGTACTGTCTGAAACTCGTTATGAATGCTGCGATCTGGGAGGCGAGTAGACCAGCAACTGCAACCGGATTTGTGGTTTTCAGAAAAGCGTTGAGGGAGTACCTTGATGCAATAATGGAACAGCGGTTTAATTATTTCATAGACATCAATGCCGAGGAGTATCTTAACCGTGAGCGATCGTACTTGAAGTCGGTTTACGGTAATGCAAAAGATTCGCTCAAAGCCATCATCTCGTCACTAGACCATCTTGGCAATATTGCAGAGGAGTTCTCCAGGGTTGTCAGGTTTGGACTGTTTCCTACAATTGTGAAGAGTGGCAAATATCATAATATCTTGCAGCGCGTTGTCGGTATTGGAGGGACGCTGGCGAGTAGGCTTTATGATGGTGAAATAACTGGAGAGCCGTTGGATATTGAGAGAATGCAGGAATCATACAATGTTCAAATAGATGGACAGAATGCCGTTTACTTAGCAGCCATAAAAGCGCTCGTTGAGTGCCTTGAAGCAGAAGCAGGCTGACAATGTCTGTAGTAATTGAAACGGAGTGCTTGTCCAGTGGCCAGATGGTGCAGGTTGAGATCTGGAGCGATGGATCGTTTGAGTTTTTGGATTATGATCTCGAACCAGATGAGGTGGAGTATGAGATGGGGGCTGAAGCCACGCCATGTTACCTGTTTGCCCTCAGTATGCAAAAGCCACAATTTTTAACTAGTATACTGCTAGAGCAAGAGTATTCCGACAAGGAACTCAAGCATGTAATGGCTGCTGCGATGAGAGCGTCATGCAAAGTTCCCCCTTTGGAAGAGTTTCAAGGGTATAAAAAGGCGTTAATGGATTATATCAAGGATATTACAGGAGAGAGATTCAATTCGTTTCATAATGCGCATGCTGTGGCAGAGTTGGATCGTCAGTTTTTAGAGCTGGAATATATGAGTAGAGCTGGCTCAGAGTATTCATCTGTAATTTGGGCACACAAACGACTGAGGGATGTCGTAGAGAAATTTGCAAACATGATCTTGCGATGGGATATCTCTAACGTTGTAAGGGTGGGAATGTATGGTGAAATTATGAAAAAGACGGCTGATGCGGGTGGCTCCATCGCAAGCGAGATGCTTGACGCGCGGTTCGCTGGGAAGCCTTTGAGTATGAAGAGAACGCAAAGTTCCTATGAAATAAGCAGAACTGGTCAAAACAAAGTTTATTCTGCTGCTATTAAGACACTGGTGAAATGTCTTGAAACAGAAGAGGGGTAGGCATGTCCTGCAAATTCGAGTCTGATGGCTTTGTGTACCAGGTTGAGGTCGATGAGGATGGTGACCTCGTCTTTTTGAACTGCGATATTGATTCCGACATTGCAGAGCATGACCTGGGAGGAGAGCCGACACCAGCAATGATTTTCAGAGAGACATATTACACTTATCATCCTGATGACTATCCGAGTTTTGCAGCAACAGAGATTTCTAATGGCTTGCGAGATTGGACAACGGTATTTGGCGCATCCTGGGAGCTTCCCAAAGATTGGCAATTATGTTTGACAGCTTTGTGGGGCGGCTCGATTGCCCTGTTTGCCATGGCATCAAGACGAGGGCTTAGCGTTGCTGAGCGGTACGACCTCGCTGAATCCATCGGAACCTGGGATGCGTGGTCGTATCTTGCCGGGGAAGGTGAGGGTCTCACCGAGCCTCAGAGATGGGAGATCGTTGACCAACTACCACCCAACTGGAAGGGGCAGCTTGCAATGTCTCACACGTCTTCATTTGATAAGGATGAACGTGTAGAGATTATTCAGGGAGCAGAAGATATTCAGAAAGTCTATTTTATTGAACGCTCCAGCAAACTGTGGCTGACGGGGAGTCAAGAAAAACAAATACTTCTGTCCATGATGGATATGGACCTCTTGACAGACGCTCTCATAGATGCATCGTGTATGAGCGCTCAAGACGTTCTGGATGTAGCTCTGGATAGGTTGGACGAAGAGCACCTCGAAACCTTGGCGCATGAGGACCCGAGGCTGCGCGACTTGATTCATGAAAGGCTTTACGGTGAGTGATTTGTTAGAGGAAGCTGTTGAGATCTATGTTGATTGTGGTGGGGAAGAAGTCCTTGTTCGTATCCTGGAAGACCAGACAGTTGAGTTTGAAGGCTACGAGGATGAAGACTTTGAGCTGGATGGGGCTGTCGAATTAATAGGGGAGCAACCGTCCGATTGCTATATAATAGCAAAATATATGGAGAAGGATACTCAAACCATTTATGAACATGTGCGAAGGAGTAAGGTTCTCAAAAAGGGGCGTGTGGTTCATCGGCTATCCGATGAAGTTGTTATTGCATTGACGCTATTGCTTCCGCTAAAAATGGCATCCAACACTATCATTGGAAACCCCATGATGGACTGGGAACCCAGATTGTTTCTGGCAAAAGCTATTAACGATCCCAGTACTCTTGCAAATGTCCTTGCTATTGAGATGGTACCAGGCTCGGTGCCTGTTGACGTGGCAGCCGAGGAGATAGAGGCGTTGCCAGGCGTGTGGAAGGCGTACGTTGCCATAACTCGTAGCGAGCTTTCGTGGGCTGATAGGCTGGCGTTTATTCTGGAAGGAAACGATTCTCAAAAAGGTGTTGCTGTGACGCGTATGACTTTTAAAGGAGTGCCTGATGCTCACATGACGCTACTGAAGAGCATGGAAGATGAAGAGGAGCTGGCTAGGTCGCTCAGGCATCAGGGCTTGGCTGAGTTCGTAACCGACCGAGAGGTGTTTGAGTTAGCATCGGACATCAGTGACGGCGAGATCTTGAGGGAGGTAACGCTCACTGCTGTGAATCTAAGACCGGGACAGCGGTACCACCTAAAGCAGTTGGCTGAACAGCGTTTGTAGTTTCTTGCATTCGCTGGTTGGCAATCACCAGGGCCTCATCACAGATATCACACCCAGTAAAGCGTCTTGATTCCAAGAGCGCTGCAACCCCTGTTGAGCCCGAACCCAAGAATGGATCGCAAACCAACTCGCCTGGGTTCGAGCTTTGAGTGACGAGGGTTTGTATGAGTGGTACGGGCTTTTCTGTTGGATATCCTCGCCAGATTCTTTTAGCGGTCAGTATGTCGGGGATGGACAGATCGTTGAGTCTGCGCTTTCCTTTTTCGAAAAACAAAATCAATTCATGACGAGACCGGTAATGATATCCCATACCAATTAATAATTTATCCCACACTATTCCCTTCCAGAATTTAAACCCTGCGGATTCTGCTAACGGTTTTGCAACGAACATCGTGTCGTTGTCGGAGAACATATAGAAATGTCCATTCATCCTCAGGACTCGGTATATCTGTTCGAACAGCTCAGGGAAGCGACGATTAGGGAAAATGGTAAACCATTTGTTCGAGGAGCCCTTTGAGTTCTTGAGTCGGGTGGTGGTGCCTTGCTTCCGGTACTTTTCGAGTGATTCGTAGGCAGGGTCTGTGATGACCAGGTCTACCGATTCATCCTCAAGACTCATCAAATACTCGACGGCATCAGCATTGCGGGTGTCAAAGCATGCAGGTGTGAGCATCCATGGAATATAACACGTGTGATTTTTTTTGAGAAGTGCATGGACATCAAATGTAACATATGTTATATCATTCCTCATGCCCATGTCATCCAAGATTGAAGGTCTCAGGACACCCTTGGCAGAAGCAGTATCGCGAGCGGGGCTCAAGGGCTCGCAGCGTCTCGTATTGCAGAGAAGTACCAAGCGTCAACCAGGAGATGTTGGCATTCCCTGTTTTCCGCTGGCAGCCGCAAACCACATGAATCCTATGCAAATAGCTTCAAAACTGGAAGCTGAGGCCCGAGGCGTCCAGGGTGTTCAGGATACGAGCGTGTCTGGTGGGTTTTTGTGGCTGACCTTGGAGCGAAACGGGAAAAATGGACGACTCTAAAAGTAAAACCCCGCCAAGGCAAGCGGTGGTTGTAAAAGATGAGAATGGGATCACCACTAGCTACGTGGGTGATGATCATTGTCCATACTGTGGAGCTGAACTCACCATGGCTACCGATACCCATGGTGAAGGAAATATTCCTGAGCCAGGAAGCCTCATGCTTTGCTCTAAGTGTGTTCAGGTCTGTAGACTCGATCAAGAGTTGCGCCTGGAGAAGATGCCCGTAGAGGAGTATCTCTCGATCCCTAGTGAGGAAAGAGAAGAGATTGAAAGAGTGCGGCGAGCAATGAGGGCATTCAACAAGCTGAAAGCTGAACAGGCGACCAACTGATGGTTTATAGAGAGAACGCAAAGCCTCCGCAGTCGAAGCGTACATGCGGCAATTGCAACTTCAACAGGAAAGGCTATTGTATGGCCCTGCCTCCACTTTTTAAGGTGGTGGTGAATAGATATCCTGGGTCCGCGCCATCGCTTCAAGATATCGGAACAGTGTCAGAGCATAGCTCTGTAGCAGTCAGCAATGAGCCCTGTAGTTTTTGGGTTCAAAAAGAAGGGACTATCGATGTCACCGCAGAAATTGACCGCGAAGCAGCGGCGCACGTTGCAAAAGAATTTGAGGAAGCACTGGTTGTCGCTGAACGGCGGGGCTCCCGCACGACGAATGTCCTTGTTGATGTGGAAAAGGCGAAGAAGCTTCTTAGGTCGTTGAATGAGGTATTGACAAGGTAATGGTTTATCGAAAGCGAGATATGAATCTCGGAGACGAGACCACGAAGTGCTGTGGTAGCTGTAATTTCTTTGAAGAGGGCTTTTGTAAGGCGAATCCTCCTACACCCGTGGTTGAGCGCACTTTTAACGGCGGCATAGTTGCGAGTAAAAACAAAGCTGTCTGGCCTGCCCCTGATGCAGGGGAGGTTTGCGCTTGTTGGATGCCTAGGACCGATACGGAAACAATACTCGTTGAGATGCCATCCAGCTTTGCAATATCTCTTGGATCGGCAATCAGTGTGAAGGCAGACTGGTCAAAGGGTAAGAAGGGCCTTGATGGGGCTGAGGCTGAATTCAACATGTATGACATGCGGCGTCTTGCCAGATGCATTTATGATGCATTTGGTTTTGACACGAGCAAACTTCAGGATTGATAAAAGCCATGGCATGGATTGTAGGGCTCAGTGGTACTGACTTCGAAATTCATACCGCTGGAGAAGAGAAGCACTACTTGTCAGTGCATGAACCGGAAAAGCTTAAAGCGTTTTTCAAGAAGAACGAGATCTTGGGGGTGATGGTGAGATCGTCGCTGTATCACCCTTGTGAGGAGCTTGAAGGTGTCGATCTCAACGATATCCTTGACGAAGCACTCTGGCCTGGACCACCTCTCGAAAATCTTCAGCAGGCTTTGCAATGCCTTTACAAGGCTCTCAAAGCTGACGAGCTTGAAGGCGAACAGAAAGAAAAGTTGATGCTGGCAGGTAGGACTGTCAGAGATCTGATCGAGCAGTTGGAAAAAGACCAACCGCAAAAGGAGAATAAGTCATGAAAGTCATGAAAGCAGCCCCGCATCCCGAGCACCCTGCTGCAACACCGAACTTTTCCGTCAAGGTCCAGGAAGATCCTTGGGTCTGGGTGGTGGTGGAGTTCAACCCCAGCAAGTTGGACGATCGCATGGAGAAGCTCGTGGAGGAGCTGGCCGCAAAACACGGTAGCCCCAATCCTCATGTGGAAGGTGAGGAGTTGAAGAGGATGGAGTTCTTCTTCAGTGACGGGTATGCAGACGCGGGTGAGTTTGCAAGAAAGGCTTGGATAGCGCTGGGTCGAAACTTCTACATGAAAAATTCCCTCATGGAAGAGTTGGCACTCGTCAATCGGTAGAGGTAGGAGTACGGATTTATGATTTGCCTTCGCTGTGGATATTGCTGTAAGACGAGTATGGTTGTCATTGTTGATGATCCAGCAAAAGGGATAGTAGAAGGCAATCTCCAGCCTGTTGGGTTCGGTGGCTCAGAACGGTGCAAGCACCTCGTGGGTGACAAGCCTGGAGAGCATGCTTGCGCCGTTCACAATGAGCCTTGGTATGATGAAACGCCTTGCTTTCGTCATGGGCAGATAGAGAGAAGTCCTCAAGACGAATGCAGGATGGGAAGATACATTCTGGATGGGCAGAGTGATGCCTCGTAAATACAAGCAATATTGGATCGAGTTCTATCCAAACGGCAAGGTGCGAAAATCGCAAGAATGCGTAGAGCCTTCTTCAGATGGTCGTTTTTATGACAATCTCGATGGGTTCGGTGGCGTCGTCACCGCAAAGTCATTCCCTGATGCTATCAAGAAGGTGAAAGCTGAGATTCAGAAACGGAGAGGCCAAAATGACAGGTAGAAGAGTGGATAGGCCGACCGCTCGTCCTCAAAAGAAGTATCAGCTCATGTGGCTCGGGAAGAAGTGGACCATTGAGCTGTTTCAGAATGACAGCATTAACTTTTACTGGATCTGGCGCTCCTACGAGACGCACGACGAGCTTCGGGCGACCATCCCGATTGTTCGAGGGAGGCCGGTTATCAGTGGAGCACAGCTCATGTTTGCTGCGTTAATCTATAAGCTGAGAGGGGTGAATCATGTCAATGCTTGATCACGAGCCGTCTTTTCTCGTAAAGATCTTGAGACCAAACATTTGGGAAGACCCACTGGGGTTTGCTGAAGCAGCAAGCTATGATTTCGATCTCCCTGACAACCCTGTTGAGTTGCTCAAGAAAGTGAGCAAGAAAGAAACCATTACAGAGACAGGTTCGTACAGCATCACAGTAGCAGAATCCACTTGCAAGCGCTGTGTGCTTCTCAGTATTTGTGGCTGCATGGATGAAGCCGAGCTGGTGAGACTGGCTCGTAAGACGGTGCTGCAGTTCATTGCAGAGGAGTATACCTTGCTATCGTCAGAGCCGATGGACGCGGAGTCTCTTGGTATTATTGATCACCGGTTCATAGGTGCCTTTTTCAGCTTCCGAGCCCCGGGGGTAGAGAGACCGGATTGTGTTCCGACTATCGGAAGCGATGGCTTTGAGGAAGATCAGTGGCTCACGCTTGCAGGTTCTGCAGATTTTCACGACCTCGACGCTGTTGTGAATGCAAATCCTTTTGCTGGAAGGACGATTTTTCAGAAAATAGAAGGCGCGTGTATCGCGGTGCTGCGTGAGCTGTCATGCCGGGAGCAGATAAGGGATGCAGTTGACGACAAAGGGAATGTGATCCTCGATGAAGATGGGTATCCAGAAATTGAAACGTATATTCCCGAGCAGTGGAACACAAGAAGGAAGCGGCTCGTGAACGCGGCTGTAGCTGTGTCTGTGGAGCTGAATTGTATCGAAGCCGCAAAACTGTTTGATAGGCTGCGAAAATATGTTTGATAGCTGTTGCCCGAAATGTGGTGGTCAAGCGGTTGCTTTCTGTTCCATTCACGGAGAGTTCGCTTGTAAAGATGGTCACTTTTGGTTCTTTCAGGATGGAAGGCGGAAGGAAGGCATGCAGGTCGGCCATCATGACTTCAAGGCTTGTGCTGAAAGCGGTAGTAAGGACGAGACGGTCTTTGAAAGGTTTCTTCTGAGAGACCGTGACAGTATCTATCAAGCAGCGCTCGCACGCTCGAAGCAAATCACAGGGATTGATCCATGAAAGAAACTAGTCGGCATGAAGTGGTAGTGGATGGTCACGTGGGAGTGTTGTCGTTTGGTTATGATGATGCCAATCTAGAAGTTTGGGTCAATATTCAGGATATTGAAGCAGGAACGCAGGTAGAGGCTCGCCTTGGCGCAAGAGACGCTAAAAAGTTGTGGAAGAGCAATGGTTTTAGCCAGGCGTGTATCGCCTGCTTTCATGACGTGATGGCTCGTGTCAGTAAGGGCCTGTACAAAACGAAAGAGTAAGATATGTCGACGAATGCTGGTGACAACAAGATTATTTTGGACGAAACCGAGATGGACGTTTCGTTGCCCAAGAACTTCAGGGGTTGGACGATCGAAGAAGTTAGGCGCGTCATGCAGGACAAGCTCTTCAAGGGAACGAATTGTCCCTGCTGTGGGCAGCATGCGAAAATCTACAAACGACGGTTAAACAGTGGAATGGTTGCTTCACTCATATGGCTCGTTTTGAAGTACGAAGAGACGGGTGACTGGGTTGAGCCTCAAAAGACCGCACCTCGTTATGTTCTCGCCAATCGTGAAATGGGCAAGCTCCTGCACTGGTCGCTGGTTGATATCAAAGAGAACGACGATACTTCGAGACGAACGTCAGGACTATGGATGCCCACTCCGTTGGGTGTGGACTTTGCGAAGAATAATGTCTTTATCTCTACCTATGTCTATCTGTACACAAACGATGTGGTCGGTTTTTCACAGATTACAACGAACGCCAGAGAAGCTCTTGGCAAAAAGTTCAACTACGACGAGCTGATGAACAACATCTGAAGGATTGGATGAATTGTATGTCCAGTTTGGCAGCCCGCGTGGCGGGAGCTGTCTGGTTTCATTAAAACAGGAGACGAGAGAAATGGGTTGGATTCTTTTCAAAGACGACAACGATGAGAATCGTGCGTGGCCTGATGCTTCAACAAGGGTCGAGGTCAAAAATGACCGCGTGATACTGCGATGTGGAAAGGCTGAGTGTACTCTCCATGAATCGCCGTCCTATACGCGCGATTTCGATCAGGTGCTTCTTTTCATCGAGGCATTCGACGATGAAGAGGAAGAGGAGTAGGTGGTGAGGCATGGCGATCTACAAAAACGCGAAGATAACAACGGTCGCCATTGGTGACGATGAGGTGTACGAAAGCGACTGTATCGTAAAGATAGGTAACAGCCAGTGTGTGGTCGAGTACGATTATCAAGGGTGTCACTATACGTACAGTGGTGAGGAGGATGGCGAAGGACACTATCATTTGAAGTGTGATAGCGTTAACGGGAGCGCCACACTTCACTGTTTTTCGAACTCGGTAATCCTTGAAGGCTACTGGCAAGAAAACGCCTATCATGGGTTCTGGCGCATTCGTTTGATCTGAGTCATGAACGCGAAATGCCTGTTGTTGATCGTTCTGTTGAGTGCTGGTGGTTGTTCCGCAGTTATCACTCATGACGAGCGTCCTGAGGATGCTCATACCGCTGAGGCGGTCGAACCCAATACGCTGTCAGAGCGACGCAACAGGCTAATTCGCAAGATGCGTGATGAGCGCAACAAGCGTCTTCGAAGGTGTCGACGGCGTATACCTCAGAAACGGAGCAAGAAATGAAGATTCTGCATGTGCTGAGCTTCACAAGAACGCCTGGTGGTCGATACAAGAGCGATGGCCCTTTGTCGGCTGAGGAGTTTCGCGAGAAGTTTTTGGAGCCTGCTCTGCGTGAAAACGACGAGCAGGTCAATGTCAATATGGACGGGATCGCTGGCATGGCCCGAAGCTTTATGGAGGAAGCGTTCGGCGGGATCGTTCGGCAGATGGGTTCTGATGTGGCTGAGCGGCTCAGCTTTACCTGTGAAGAGTCGAAGTGGCGAGCAGAAGATGCTCAGAGCTTTGTGGATGATGCAGTCGAGCGCGCGAAAAAGTGTCAACAATAGCGATTCTTACTTATTGGAGACCTTCATGATCAAGATTTTGGTAGAGAGCCCTTTCAAGAGCAAGAACGGTAACGAGGAAGAGGAGGAGCACAACGTCAAGTATGCGAGAGCTGCTATGAAGGATTGCTTCAAACGTGGTGAAGCACCTTTTGCCTCGCATCTGCTGTACACCCAAGAAGGTATCCTTGACGACTCAGTCCCAGAAGAGCGAAAACTCGGCATCGAAGCTGGTCTCCTTTGGGGAGCTGAGGCACAAAAGACAATGGTATATGCCGACCTTGGCCTTTCTTCAGGTATGAAGAAGGGTATCAAACGCGCAAAAGATGAAGGACGGCCTGTCTACTATTGTTATCTTGGTGCTCCATGGTCCGATTGCATGCCAGGGATCTGGTCAAACATGGGGAGATGGATGTAGAAAATGGCTAGACGATTGGCCACTATTGCAAAAGAAATCAACGAGCGTATCGAGGGGCTTACCGCAGAGGTAGTCCCAGGGTACACTGGTATTGAGCACATGCCTTCTGGGGTGCGAATTCGACACCCTGTAAGAGGAAAGTGGGGCAATAGAATCATTGTTAGAAATAGCCGTGGCGATGTCGTTCTGGATCATAACGGCGCCGAGTTTTACAAACGAAATGGTGAAGTTGATTTTTGGCTCAAAAAATGGAAGAGTAGGTGCTCTTCGTGATGATAGGTTACTCGAATAATGCTCTGGCTACAGCTTTAATGGTCGCTGCGCTTATTCCTGCTGCATATGGGGTGTGGCAATATAACCCAGTGAGCAACCTGCGAGCAAACAGGGCGGCGCTCTGTCTTGGCATTGCACTTTTCATGATGACATTCTCTACGGCGTTGAGGTAGAATATGAGCAAGCTTCTTCTTGACGCGTTCCAGCTCGATAAAATAATGCGTCGATCAGTGGCCATCAGGACTACTCCTGGTGGGTACTGTCTTCTGACAGCGATATTGGAGCAGGGACGCAATAATCACGGTCGACGATCAGGGATCAGAACATCAAGCGGTCCCCTCTATGCTGAGACAATAAAACAGGCGATCGGTGTAGCTCACAGATTTCTCTCGGGCAGCATGAATGCGCTTGATGAGTGTCGGGAAGCTGAGCATCATGAAATCACGGACAACTCTGATCCGTCTCGAAATGTCTGGATCGACTCAGCTCGTAATGGATGGATCGCCAAGCTATCCTGTAATGATGAGAAGGGGCGGGTCGAGGCGTGGGGAGATGCGGTGGTCAGTTGCGACCTTGATGAAATAGAGTTGTTCTGCATGGGTTATCTCAACAACCAGCACGGGTATAACTGGTGGGATGATCCGGACTGCTTTGTGTCAATAACGCGTCGCAAGGGGATGGTCGAAATCTCGGTCAATCAAGAGTCGATCGGTCAAGAAGGCGTAATCGTTGAGCCGATCGATTATCCACAGTGCTGGTGGGATCGAGTGTCATCTGGTGACCTTCGCTGGGCGGCGCCTTCCGCCTTGAGTCGAATCATTGAAGACGACCATCTAAATTCGGTCGTAGTGTCGAGAGAAGTTGCTGACGAGATTAAGTCCTGGTGTGAGAATGTTGAAGGGTGGGAATACGAGCCCGGAAAAACATGCCTTGTCTTCAAGAATGTTATTGAGGAAGATTAGTCCATGCCTTACACCGAGCATAAGCTAACCGTTATCCAGTGCGAAAGTCAGCAGCACATACTCATCTACCACTCGACCTGCTCCAATAGTGGTGGTGGAATAGCGTTCATGGATGCTGGGCTCCCATACTTCATCAAAGATGAGCTTGTGGCCAAAGACTTCATAATATCTATGTTTCTTGGAAGTTGGCCTGAAGGGCAGGAGATGCCTAGGCGAGCAGAAGACGACGAGCTTCAAGACCCTCAGTCCGAGGCGAGAAAAGTCACGATAGAGAATGCCAGAAATGGCTACATTGTTGAGTTGAGCGACTTTGAGAGCTATAACAAGGGATGGCCTGATCGGCTGGACCAGAAGTATGTCTACGAGAGATTGGGGGACACGGTATACGCCTGTTTGTCTTTTCTCAAGCGAGGCTACGTTGACGTCCTCCCCGACCTAAAGGACGGGGGGGTCTCCTGCGCTGAATGAGATGAGCAAGAGTGACGATGATTTTGAGGCGATTCCTTTTGAAAAATGTGGCATACCGGCACACATTCAGAGGGGCTTGTGCGACATAGCCAAAAAGCTTGATGTATTGGGAGGCCAATGCCCCGACTGCGGAGCAAGCGCAGAAGCGTTTCGGTGCATGAGTTGTAATTTCAGCCTCTCTCTTGGCATTAGATACAAGGGCACCTGTGAAACATGCAAGGTGGGGCCGTGCGAGGACATTCTATGAGCAAAGACCGAGTAGACCCGACAGACGTGATGGAAATTCGTTTTGTCTTTGATGAGCCAGGTAACCCCATTCATGGATGGGTGTACACGATAGGGTTGGCAAAACAGCAGCTTCCAGAGCTTGAGATACGGGAGGTGCCTACCTTCATGTTTGCTGCTGCAGCAACTATCCTCAATAACGTTGCGGATTACATGCTTAATGAGGAACTTCCCATTGGACTCAATGAGACCATGGAGCTTGGCAGTAAGTTCTGTATATTTCGCTTCGTCAAAAAACCTCCCATTGAGGGGCAAGAGGCATTTTATACGAATGAACGCTGGTGCCTGGTCGAACCAGGAGGCTTGGGCAGTCTTTGTAATGAGTGCCAGGGGGCCATGGAATCGCATATGTGCGGGGATAAGCCCGAGGCTGAGATGAGTGAGATGGAGAAGACCGAAGCTATTTTCTTCACAGCGTTGGAAGAAAAAGTCTCAGAGGAATCGCTCAAGGCTATTTCTTTATGGAAGCATGGGACGGTGACGGCTCTGCATAAAGTACTCGCGATGCGTCTCTCTGAATGTGGCTTCATCGATGAAAGAACAGGGATCACATTTAATGAGGCTACGCTAGCCAGTATTAGAAATGGCGAAACAGAAGCGTTGGTTTCGAAGTATTTCGACGAGTGGGAGTACAAAGAGTACTTTGTCGTGGTGGACCTTCTTAAAGGCCAAAGCGTCGAGGCAAAAGCCCGAGCACTCGAAGAGATGTTCGGGAAGTCCTCAAATCGAGAGAGTAACTAACCTCTATATCGTTCGTCCTCAGGACGAAAGCAAACGCTATTTTACATCCAGCCTTTTTTCTAGACGTCGTACATAGCATATGCTACCCTCGATTAGCTCCACAGTTAAGGAATAACCATGCCTGAACAAGTTTCTCTGAGATATCTTCGCGCGCTCCGTATGTTGGTGGGATTCGACAAGGCTCGCAACTCTTTTGATGTGCATACGGGTCGGTGGTGGAGGCATTGCTCGATGGTGGCGTTGAATGCTGAGGGAGACCCGTTAAGTGTATGCGCCTTTATAAGCTGGTGTAAAGATACTGGAATTCATACATCTTGCAAACCGTTCAGTGATTCGACAGGGGAATCAGGGTGTCTCAGAAGAGATGTAGCAGAGGCGCTTTTGAAGCGTTATGCAGAAGCTATGGCTATTGCGGACAAGCTGCCAGTAGAGCCGATGGTTGATGCAGATTTTTTCAAACGAGGGGTGTTGTACCCTTCCGAGTATAGGGTTTTGCAGTGGCTTTTAGCGCACAGAGATAGAACTTGGAAGGATGACAGTGATCTAATACGCAGCATTCGCGATAATCTTGGTCTTGTTTTGGGGAGCAGTATTCGGTCAATAGTTCTGGCGACAGCAATTACAATGAGGGGTGAGCACTTGATTGCCAATCGGCCAACGGTGCTTGAGCGCTTGGCGGATATTTCAAGAATCGAAGCAGGCCCAGAGGAAGAACCCGTCATGAAAAACGAAAACACGAACACAGACCAGAGCGAGTTGGTGCTACAAGCCGAAAAAGCCTTTCTCGAACAGGTTCTATCGATGTGTTGTGGCGTTATTCTCAAATGGTATCCATGGAAAAACAGGACAGCCAGGGAGAATGCTGTTTACAATATCGCCCTTCGTACCAATGTCCCTATTTCAGTGATTGATGAATGGGAGCGGAAGGGTGACTACCTTGTCACAACCGAAGATTGCAAGGACGAGTACTGGAAAAGCTTTGTATCTGTGAACAGGACAGATGTCGAGCGACGGCTCAAGGAGCTTGAAATGGTCAAAGTGAACGAACCTGTCAGTGTTATCCGAAACTTTATCAATGACTCGGAAGGAGAAAGCCAAGAAACCCCTGATAGGGTCTGGGCGAAGCGAAGCGATTTTCCAATGAAAGCAATCCTCCAGTACCTCGATAACTGGAGGGTCTCAAGTATGAGATCCAAGAAAGACTTCCTGGAAAAGATCGCGGCAAGATTCAATGTTTCGGTGCAGGACGTTCGCGAGTGGGATGACTTTCTTGGAATCACTGATAGTTACGGGCGCATTGATTTCGTTAAACTTGAGAAATACCGCAAAGAACAGGATCTGGTTCCATATTATATCCCTGCGAGAAGCGTGGTGCTTATCATGTCGAGCGATAAGTCCATTTCTCCTGATGCTGACAGGTTTAGGAACTGTATGGCTATTGCTACAACAGACCTCCGAGTAATACACCGTGAAGACGGGATTCGTTACTTCAAAGGAACTGTCGATGTGGCTTTCGAGGATGGCACAGTAAGAACTCAGGTTCCGCTGTCACAGGCTAATCTCAGGTACCGTGCTCGTGCAAAGAGTGACATCGATGCTGGTAAATATATCCGCATTACGGAAGTGTACAAGGCTGAGGAAAAGCGCAGCCTGAAGGGTGTTACTGGCTATGTAATCGGGGACAAGCTGATTGAACGTCCTGTTTGGGATAGCGACGATAGATGTGAAAGGGATTGGTATCGGGGCCTCATCAAAACGCTCACTGGTGAGACCGTTTCGTTGCGAAGTGGTTGTCGTGTCGAGGTGACAGAGCCTCTGGTGGAGGATCTTCCTCCTGAAAAGCAATTGGCAGGCCTCCTGGCTATCCAAAAGGTTGAGAAGGATCTTGGTAATCCGTCGAGGGATGCAACCTGGGAGGATATCGTCAATGCTCCTGTGGCTGAGCATGTCGCAGCGATTGGTCACAAGTTTGGATGGAAAGTGCTGGCAACACACCTGATAAGAACCAACGTTATCAACCCCATTTCTAGAGAGAAGGGGGTGCGATTCAAGGTGTGGCTGGATGCTGTTGAGTCCCGAATCGAGAACATCAAGAGGAGTAACCCCCGCCTGACAGGGATGTTCGAGGAGCCTACACCTTGGAAAATCACCGACCCCATTGCTTTGGCCAGATACAAATCAGCTTTCTCGGAAAGTCGGCATGAGGAAATCGGCAAGCCGGTTTATGGTAAAATCATTGGTGCATTAGCGCAGCTTGCAGAGGCGGAAGATATTATCAATGAGACGGGCACTGGCGGGATGGCCGGAGTACAGTTGCTGATGGCTTACTGCTACTTGCAAAAGCACCAGCTTACCAGTGATACAGAGTACGCTGAATTGGCGAAGAAACATGCGGAGCTGATGGCAATAGCATCGGATGGGAAGCTCCCACCTGAGGATGATGAACAATTCCAGGAATCGGCTTGGATGCTTCTGAAGGTGGAGAAGTTCGTCAAAGAATTGATGGAATCTTACAATTCTGATAATGGCAGCGAATCGACTGAGGAGGATGAGGTGGCAACAGAATTGACGTATACTGGTATGGGTGAATATATTGGTGAAAACCAACTGAATAAATACATGGATGTGGGTCCCGAAGGCGGGAGCCTTGGCGACTATATCGCTGTATCCGATACTTGCGGCAACTGGGAAACGGAAAGCGAGCAGCCTTCTGACAGTGACTGCACGGAATGTGTGGCAAAGAAGGTCAGAGAGAAAATTGAAGCGGCGCGTGCATGGTTCGAGAAGGTCTTCAAAAAGAGCATGAGCCGTGGCCCCGAGCCCGCTGACGTGGCAGCAGCGATCGTCTACTACTATGTTCATGTTGGTGTCTTCGACAACACGGAGGAAGGCGCCTGGATGCAAGACCAGGTTGGCGTGGCCAAAAAGCTTACCAAAGAACCCACGCGATACATGCAGTGGATGAAGGCTTCGGAGCTTCTCGATAAGGTCAGGGCCAGGGCACCCAAGACTCTGAAGTTTGATGAGAGCACATTGTTATTTATCGAAGAGTCAATGAAGCAGATCGAGCAAGGGATGGAGCAGGACCGATGAAGGGCGCTGATTTGAAAAAGCTCAAAGAAGAGTTGGGTCTCAACGATCAGGCCATGGCTCGAATCGGTGGGCTCCTCAACCCCAGAGTTCTTTTGGAAGCGTATGCCAACCAAGAAAAGTACTTGGAGACGCTCTCCATGTTTCCTCTACTTGCATGTGATCTGTTTCACGAGATTTGGTCGGTTGCGAGCGATATGAACCCTGACGAAAAGAAGCAGTATGGGCTAAAAATCGCAAAAGACCTACACACACACGGTGCTGGTTATACAGCGTGGTCAATTCTCGATTCGCGCTGTTCGTCTTACACAGAGTTCTAGCCAAGAAGTCATCTTGAGCCTAAGGAGGATTTTCGTGTCCAAAGATAATTCTTCGTCTGAATGCAGGGTGTGGATGAGCGAGGAGAGCGAAAGAACAGTGCGGTCGAAATGGCGAAACGGGGCGCTGTTCTACATGATTCTTGCAATAGTTATCCTGGGTGTTACCACGGGCATTGCGGTGAAACTCGAAGCTTATCTCTGGCATATCTCGCTGGCGGCGCTCGGTGGCGTTCTGTCAGGCTGGTGCATGCATATCGCTTATGTATACAAAGAGAACTTTTCGATCTTAGAGTTCATGAAGCGAGATGTTCAGAGAAGTGAGAAGGAAAAGGCTAGGGCGCAGCAGGCTTCTCATAATGAAAGGTTGGTTCTTCATTGAGCGGCGCTCTTATCGAAAACAAGGATGGCGGCTCTTATGAACGCGTTGAGTTGAAGTCCGAAGGCGGGGAGTATAAAGGTTTCATAATTATTGAAACAGCGCCTCGAAGCTTCGCTCCGGAGATGCAAGTGACGATAGCTCCTATGGGGCTCGGGTTTGGAAGGGAGAGTCACTTTATCATTCATTTCCCTAAATACGCAAAACACCTTGTTTCAGTCTTACGCAAGTGCGCAGACATGATTGAAGCAAGGATGAACTACCTGGAGAAACGGTCAACCACCCTCCGCTGAAGCGGGAGGCTTGTGAAGGCCTCGGTTGACCAGGCTATTGTTCCAGAGGCTGACAATCAAGGAAGGAACAGACGTTGAACACAGAGCCAAAGACCGACGGTGGGATGCTTCCTCAGTTCCACCCTCTCGAAGCCCAGGCTGCAGACAAGGGAAGGGGTACCACGAAACGGGTCTGGGCATAGGG
>Ga0180433_10002870_pt1 | contig 25993 bp, 26 predicted proteins | sample SS_ome_8_FD_132980 | JGI IMG/M metagenome (GOLD analysis project Ga0180433, IMG submission 132980) | Hypersaline lake sediment archaeal communities from the Salton Sea, California, USA - SS_1_D_1 metaG | ecosystem: Environmental > Aquatic > Non-marine Saline and Alkaline > Hypersaline >... | reverse complement strand
TGTGTGGACGCAACACGTAAGGGCGTGTTTATCGGATAGGCGAGGTTGGTGTGATTTTATCGGTGTTCCTGAGGGGCGCAACCATTACTACATGCTTTACAAAGATGCGCGTGCGCGAGCTGCGCATGCTATTGAGAAAGGGCGCTACCCTGAGTGGGATACGTTCCACTGGAAATCTGAGGAAATCCTACCAGAGGATGAAATAGAGGCGGCAAAGGAGGATCTTGACGAGCTTACTTACAATCAGGAGTATGGGGGGGATTTTGTCTCGTTTTCTGGCCGGGCTTACTGGCCATTTGACGAACGCATAAATGTTGGTCGGTTGGAGTACGATCCAAATAGGCGAATTGATTTTTGTTTTGATTTTAATGTCGATCCAGGTGTGGCGGTTGTGGTTCAAGAGCAACTGCTTGAGCAACGGTTGACTGGGGGTCCTCCACTTTGGGGTGACGGTATTATTGGGGAGGTTTTTATCCCCCAAAACAGCAACACCCTAAGAGTGGTAGACAAGCTTATAGAGGACTACCCCGATCACCGGGGGGATATCTTTTGTTTTGGTGATTATACGGGGGGAGCTCGCGGAAGTGCAGCGGTGCAAGGCACAGATTGGGAGCTTATTAAGCGTCGTTTATGGGGCTATTATGGGCGTGATAAGGTGCACATGAAACTAAAGGTCAACCCAAGGGAACGGGATCGAATTAATAGCGTTAATAGTCGCATACGAACGCTTAAACGTAATGTTCGGTTAATGGTCGCACCTACTGCGGCGCCTAATGTGATTAAAGATTTTGAGGGTGTTCGGGTGATTGAAGGGGGAACAGGTGAAATTGACAAGAAAAAAGATCCGACATTGAGCCACTTATCCGATGCCTATGGTTATCGTGTTTGGCACGAATACCCATTGAAAAAAATCTACAAACCAAGTGGTCAAAAGTATCATCGATAGGAAAAGCAATGCAGCGTAAAAAGAAGAAACGACGCGAACATAAGCATGGAGTGCCTAAAACCAAACCCACACCAATGGAGCCCCAAGGACCAACACAGCAAGCTTTGACCGTGATCCCCTTTTCGGTGGTTCGGGATGCCCACCAAATGCCGTTTAAGCAAGGTCAAGGCATTACGTTACTAGATTGGCAATTTGTGATCATTATGGCCTCCAACGACGGAACGTTGGGTTTAAAACCTATTGGGCGTATTGTTCCTATTGAGAAGAGTCCTGTTGAATTATGATATGGGATATTAGCCGTAAATTTTTAGCAGTAAGGCGATATCATGATTAGTAAAATGCACATCTTTAGGGGGCATGATTCCAATAGTACGCGACATGATGCTTACCCTTTTTTCATCGTGCGCGAGCCCCAGCACATGTCCCATTTCGTGGCGCATGATAGTTAGCAGAAAATCAGTATCCATACCACGTCTAATCTTAACGTTAGCACTGAGTATCCTACCTTCTGAAACAGTATGGCCCACATGACCATAAAGTGAGTCCCCTATGGTGTTGGGTAGGGGATCAAAGCTGGATAGGGTAATATAACCTCGAGGGGTAATTTGGGGCAGACTGCCAATCATCCACCGAGATCCAAGGCCTATGAGCTCATGATCGATCAAATGGTTGAGCTCTACAGCAACAATGCGGTGTGCTGCGATAATGTCACTTTCAAGATCTGGATCGAAAAACACACCGACCGGGAGATCTTCTTTAAGCCACGATATGGGATAGCCTGCAATTTCCATAAGGGATGCATCATAGGTTGACATGTGAAGCCTCCTAAAAAGGAAATCCCCCAACTACACCATTGTAGCTAGGGGATTTCTGAAAGTGGACAGAAGGGAAACCGGAGTTGATCAAAATGCCTATAGTTAAGGGTACGAGGCATTAAAACGCAAAGTCAACAAAAAAGGGAACTGCTTATTGTTTAGAAGAGTTTACAAGGTGTGTGATTTGTGATACCCCAGAAATGTAGTTAAAAATCCCTAACAATTAAATAAGTTGTGGTTTAAGAGTCCTCATTTGCGGACTCTTGGGGGTTAGCATGGGATAGCAGGTGGACTTACAAAAACTATGGGATTTTTTGCAAGTAGGTGTATGCTAGGAACGTTACCAAAACATCTAGGGGAGCTCATATGCCCGTAAAAGTATGGAAAGCAGGATCTCTATGGTGCGCAAAGTGGGGGACTAGCGGCAAAACCTACTGCAAAAAAAAGAAATCTAGTGCTGTGGCCAGTGCGGAAAAGCAAGCAAAGGCAATTTATGCAAGTGGTTATAAAAAGAAGGGGAATTCATAAATGGCCACACGACGATTAAGATTGAATCGTAATAGCATAAAGCGTTTATCCCTTCCTAAGAGCTCCCAAGTTGACAACATACGGCAACGACGCAGTCTAGGCCGCGGGCGGTTAGCTAGCCGGTTTAGTGGGATAAATGCTGATATGACCGTACACTATACGTTTGATAGTGGGACGATCTCAGGCGCTACGGTAGCAGATCAAAGTGGTAATGGTCGGGACGGTACGTTGGTTAATGTCCCTATAACTGGTATCGATGGCCCTGTTAGCCAGGCAGTAGAGTTTCACGGAGTGGGGCAACAAGTAACTGTACCATTAGCTGCGTGGCCGGGCGCCGCGGGATCAATTAGCTTGTGGGCATTGGCCTATGATGCAACGGGTAGCACACCAATTGTGGGGACTGATCACAGTCTTGGGGGCCTAAGTGAGTGTCGTTTTGAGACGACAATTGATGGTACTCTGCATTTCTATTGCGGGGATGGAACGGCTTTTTTCCCTGCCTCTACTCATGCGCAATTCGCTTACGGGGACTGGCATCATGTAGTAGTTACATGGGAGTGGGACGGTACTAAAACCACACTATCGATGTATATTGACGGGGTAGTAAGTGATATAGCACCGAGTACAAACTTGACTGGTCCGGTAGTCACGCCGGATGTTGGGTTAGCTATTGCTCAATACAACGCAAATTTTTACAATGGACGTGTTGATGACTTTAGAATCTATAATAAAGTTCTGGATTTAGCTGACGTTGTAGACCTTTATGCTCTAGGTAGCACAGTAACAACGACTACGTCAACCACGTCAACTACTTCGACTACCACTACACTTGCGCCTACTACAACTACTACCAGTACGACTACGTCAACGACTACTACTCTTGTATCAACAACTACGTCAACGACAACTACGGTTGCTCCGACAACTACGTCAACGTCAACAACAACAGTGGCACCAACAACCTCGACTACCACTACTCTTGTACTGACTACTACAACTACTACCAGTACAACCACGTCAACTACAACTACGGTTGCTCCGACGACAACTACCACCACAACGGTTGCACCAACAACAACCACGTCAACGACGACTACTATCGCTCCGACTACGTCAACCACCACAACTACAGTTGCCCCGACAACAACAACCTCGACTACAACTACAGTTGCTCCGACTACATCAACGACGACTACGTCAACAACAACGACAGCGGGAACAACTACTACAACTACTACGGCATTGTACGAAACGGATTTCAGCGAATATAGCGACAGCAACCCATTAAGTGACTGGACAGAACGCTGGAATACAGGGGGGCAGAGTAACGTAGTTGAGGCCTGCGATTGTGCCGCAGGAATGCACTTACCCGACCAAACGCAGCATGTGGCTATAACTGCTATTGGCACGTATGAATGTTTGCTATCGTGGGACGATCTTGACGGATTAGTAAATGTTGATGTGCTAATGCTGGTAGGCAACATCAACGATGATAACGAAGCTATACGACTGGTTGTTCGGGGTAGCGGCACTGAAGCTCATGAAAATGGGTACTTTGTTTATATCTCGAATGCCTACTATATTGCGAAACTAATTGATGGCAGCAAAACAAATCTAAGTAGTGTTTTGTATCTGCAAACGAGAGCAGATCAAGGGTATTGGTGGCGGTTTAGAGTCCAGGGTAACACGTTAAAATGCAAGTTTTGGAATATTTGGACCATTGAACCTGACGAATGGCATTTGGAGTGCGAGGATAGTGACATACCAGGTGGCGGTTGGATTGGCATAAGCACAGATAGTGCACAAGTTTTGGATGTTAACTATTTTGGTGTAGCAACTGGCGGGCGAACCATTGGGGTAAATGATGCTAGCCCACTATTACGTAAACGCAGAGCACGATATTTTGGCACCCTGTACATGCCGACAGATAATGATGAAGCGGTTAACTGGGTTGATGCTATGGGAGGTCAAATGCCCGCGGGAGCTGGCAGGTATTTGGTAGGGATCCGTTTTAGGACTGCGGCAACCTCCGACGACTCAGCCTATGTTAGATTAGCTGTTTATAGCGGGGGTAGTTTGTCTTCTGGACCTGACGGAGCGACGTTACTTGCTGATAGTGGGCAAGTCCTGGCTAGTGTTGTGGGGGGCTGGAATACCTACACCCTACCCGCACCTGTAGAGGTTCCCAGTGATGCACCGCTATGGGTTGCGCTAAAAGCTAATGATGGGACGGTTGATGTGCTGTACTGGGCTGAAAGTGGTATTTGTGGGGATTACCAAATTGCTCGCGGTAGATTTCGTAGTGACACGGTAGATACTGACGAATCAGTAGCGTGGCCCTCAACCTGGCCTGCGGACGGTGGGAGTTTCAGTAGCAGGTGGCGAGCGGTTGAGGCCATTTTTGATAGTCTGACGACCAGCACGACCAGCACGACAACAACAACATAAGGGGTTTTTGATGCAAAGTAAGGATGTAGTTGTAATCACGGGGGGGTGTGGGTTTATTGGTCACCATTTTGTTGAGCACTTTCTGAGGTGCACACCGTGGGATATCGTTGTATTGGATAAGCTAACTTATGCTTCAAATGGGTTTGAGAGGTTACGGGATATTGAGGCCTACAATGATAAGCGTGTTCGAGTTTTTACGGTGGACCTCTCGATAGGTATTGAGAGGGATTTGGCACTGGAAATAGGTCCAGTAGATTACATCTTACACCTTGCGGCAGAAACTCACGTAGATCGCAGCATACTAGACCCTCAAAGCTTTGTAAGGGCTAATGTGCTTGGGACATATGGGATATTAGAATATGCAAAAATGCATAATCAGCGATATCCTAATAGATTGCGGGCAGTCCAATATTTCTCAACTGACGAAGTGTTTGGTCCCGCATTAATGCCTGGACAATGGGTAAAAGAAAATGATGAAGCTAAGGAAAATGGGGATTCCTTGAGCTTGAGATATCTTTATCAGGAGTGGAATCGATATAACTCGACAAATCCCTACTCAGCCACCAAGGCAGGGGGCGAAGAGCTCTCATTAGCGTATGCCAACACATATGGGATACCCCTTTTTATCACACATACAATGAATTGTTTTGGCGAGCGGCAACACCCAGAAAAATTCATACCCTTGGTTATCCGCAAGGTGTTAGCTGGTGAGGAGGTTCTTATCCACTCAGATAAGCAAAAAACCAGTAGTGGCAGACGCAGTTACATTCACTGTAGAAACGTTGCAAGTGGGGTTCATACCTTGTTGGCGAAATTTAGCCAGCGGGAGAAATATAACATTGTTGGCGAGCAAGAAATTGATAATTTGGGGCTAGCAAAGCTTATTGCGGATATCATTGGCAAGCCGTTGCATTACAATCTAGTGGACTTTCACAGCTCACGGCCAGGGCACGATTTAAGGTATGGTCTATGTGGGCGCAAAATGGAAAGGCTTGGTTGGAGGCCTCCTATTGAGTTTCAGCATAGTCTAGAAAAGACAGTGCTTTGGACCTTAGATCACCCCAAATGGCGAATCCTAGAGGCCTAAGACCATGGGAAATAGACCTAATACCATAAAGATAGATTCCTATGCAAAACGGCTTAAAATTGCCGAAAAGGTGGCCTATTCCCTCCTGAACAAACCTTATATTTGGGGTGGGGATAACCCCGTGCAAGGTTTGGATTGCAGCGGGTTGGTTATTGAGATCTTGAAAAGTGTGGGATTGTTGCCAGCCCAAGGGGACTGGAACGCAGAAAGTCTATATAGACGGTTCAAAGCGCATGAAATAGAGGAAGTAGATTTTACCGAAGGTTGTCTTGTTTTTTGGCAGAATAGCCAAGGAATATGTAATCATGTAGAGTATGCTTTGAGTATCGAGCTCTCTATTGGGGCTAGGGGTGGGGGAAGTACCATTAAGACCCCTAATGATGCACTGAAAAAAGGGGCGTACAGCAAAATTAGACCGTGGAAAGGCAGACCGGGGCGAACCATTAAAGCCTTGGTTGATCCTTTCCTTAACCCCTAAACAAAGGAAAGAGCACATGGGAGCAAAGTCATTGGCAGAAAAGGCCAAGAGAAAAGCAGAGAAGATTGCAGCAAAAAAAGCGGAAGTCAAAAAGGCGAGGTTAGCCAAAAAGGCCGCACGAATTGCCCGTAAAAAGGCAAAGACTGCAAAAGCAAAAGCGGGGAAAGCTAAAAAAGCACCTCCCCCAGTACCCGCAGCTAAAAAAGAAGGTTAAGTAGCAGTAGTATCCCATAATCAACAAAGGGGCGCTAATAAATGCCTGTGTATGATAGATTTGTCATGAGTATTAGTGAGCTTGAAGCCACTCACCGAACCTATGAGCAGCATCGTTTATTTTGGGATTTTTTATTAGCGTCATATGAAGGCTTGCGTGCGTTGGTAGCCGGGGGTTTTGCTATTCGCAGAAATGAACGCGAAAGCTACAACAATTATATGCGACGCATACGCGAAGCTTATGGGTTTAATTACTCAAGTAGCATTGTCGAAATATTCAACATGTACCTATTCAAATCACCCGCAAAACGGGATATGGGCGTGTTATCCGAGGACAAGCAATGGAAAATGTTTGAAACGGATTGCAATTTGTATGGGGATAATTTCCTGGTGTGGCTTTTAGAGTCCCAACGGTGGGCGGGTGTTTTGGGACATGTGGGTATTTTGATTGACAAGAGCTCTCGCGGATTTCAAACCGCAGAGGAGGAACTAAACGCAGGGGTTTACCCTTACGTTGCGCGATACTTCCCGCAAAATATCCTTGATTGGGAGTATAAGCGGGATGAGAACAATCGTCCGTACTTGAGTTATGTCAAAGTACGCGATGATGATGGGTACTATCGTATTTGGACCTCTGACTATTGGACTCGCTACCGCATACCAGAGGACCTACAGACCACAAAAACAACGGTTACTGATATAGACACTGGCCAAGTGAGGGGGGGTGTTACTGTTGAAACTGGAGGCGAGCAAGCTATTGAGAGCGATGCAAATGGGGACAACCCATTTTATGACGCCTCTAGGGGCCGCGGTGAAATCCCGTTTGTGTGGCTTTACAATATCAAGTCCAAAACCAGACCTATAGGGGTTTCAGACATAAAAGACGTAGCCTATATTGACAGGAGCATCATTACAAACCTATCTGAGGGTGAGGAAGTCATAACTTACGGTGCATTCCCTATGATGCGAAAGCCTATGGAGGAAATGGGCAAAGGGGCCTCAGGCCGCGGGGGTCAGGATGACGCGGGAGTTACCGCTATACTAGAATTTGATCCAGAGCACCCAGAATCTAAAGCTGATTGGTTAGAAGCTGCGGTAGCTGAACCCATTGACGCTATTTTGCGCTGGATTGAGCGCAAGGCTTCCGAAATCTACCGAACCACCAATATTGGGGGCATGGCCGCAACCGAAATTCAGAGCCAAGCCCGGTCGGGGGTTGCGCTGAAAAGTGAATTTCAGTTGCTTAATGGCAAGCTTATTTCAAAGGGAAATAATGTTGAAGAAAGTGAATTATCCATCAAGCGGTATTGGTGTATGTGGCAGAATCGACAAGATGCTTTTGCAACAATTAGTGTGGAGTGGCCCGAAACATACGATATTGAAAATTTAGCTGAAGATTTGGCCAATGCATTGACCTCAAAGACCTTGGTAAATAGCAAGTCTTTTCTGGTAGCAATTCAGAAAAAAGTGGCGCGTGCTATGCTACCGAATGCGGATAATAAGCTTTTGGCTGAAATTGATGGTGAAATTGAAGACGAAGCGGAAAATCCGAAACCCCCACCGATCAACGTTGCCCAAGTATTGGCAGATAATAATCAGGATGAAGAAGGGGACAACCCAGAAACAGATAAGCCTAGCCCACAGATGAAAGGTGATAAAGAGTAATGCCTCGTATTACCCCAATGACTAAGCATAAAATCATGTGTGGGAGTCCTGCACCTATTAATGAACGGTTTGATTTTTCGAATTGCACGTTTTTGGGGGGATTATCTGATCAACCATTTACTGCATTTTTCATTTGGGAAAAGTTTTTTATGCAGTACAAGGACTCGATAAAACGGTTTATCGAATTTGGGTGTGACCAGGGCAACACAAGCGTCTATTTTGCGCTATGGTGTCATCAAATGGGAGCCGATTACACGGGATTTGATAAGCGGGTAGCGGCGGTTTACGCCAATAGCCCGGTTAAGCGTTTAATCAAATTAAAGTCCCATATGCGTCTTGGCAATGGCTTTAAGAAGGCTAAAGAGGTCCAAGCCTTAATTAAACAACCAGGCCGCACCGTCATTTTCACGGATTGCATTGACAAGCCCTGGGAGTTTCAAAAATTTGCGCCTATGCTGAAAAAAGGAGATATCCTAGCGATCCATGATTGGGATAGAGCTATTTTTGATGAGTGGGTTCAAGACACAATGGACGCCATCAAGCCCTATAGTCTTCTATTCGAGAAGGAGCGAATTAAGCTTAAGACCCTGACCCGATTTTTCCTAAAGCAATAAATGCCACCCACCAAAGACGAAATAGAGGAAAAAGCGCAAGCCCTAACTAGGGAGCTCGACCAAGCTATTGAGGATACGCGAGGTGTCCTTTTAAAGACCATAGAACGGCTTGAGGCGCGCATCTTAGTTGCCTTCAAAGCTTTAAAGACAACACCCGCGGGGCGTCTTGTTGGTCCCCAAGTAGACTTAAAGCAAGCTCAAGAGATCCACAAACAACTTATTCAGTATTTTGAAGACAGCTACAAAGAAGGGGTTAAATCGATTGAGGGCTTTTCTACTGCGGCACAAGCCATCAAAGATAACTGGCTAGATGTTGACAATGCCATTGAGTTTACAGGCCTAGATAAGCAAATGATGAAGGTACTGGAAAAACAAAAGGTTGCAGAGTTTATAGAGTATGGCAATGCGGCGCGAGAGCGTATTGCAGGGGCGATGTATGACCATGTTGTGGGACATGGGGAGTTTAACGAGCTTGTGTCAGAAATGAGGGGTATTTTAGGCACAGGCCTGGATAAACGCGGGAATAATATGGCCAGGTATGCGGAGCTTTGGTCAAACGATGCGATTATGAATTTTCACCAAGCAGTATCCCATGAAAAAGCACGAACGGCAGATCTCCGCTCTTACATGTACTACGGCAACATTATGAAAACTTCGCGTCCATTTTGTATCGACCGGGCAGGAAAGGTTTTTAGCCGACAAAAGATTGAAAGTTGGAATGACATGCCGTGGAAAGGCAAGCGAGGACCCGCGTTTGTGTATCGTGGGGGTTGGAATTGTAGGCATCATTGGATCCCAGTCAAGCCCGAGTGGTTACCCGAGGGTGAAATACCAGTAGGCGATTATTTTGAAGAAAACAATCAGGAGATCCCGCGGGGGACTACATTACCCGACACCAAAAAAAGTGGGATAAAAACCAAAAAATAAAATCTAATAGTTGAACAAACCTAGCGGTATGGATACTATGGGGTACATATGACTAGTATGAATAGTTGTGCATACGGAGCGGTAACGCTTCGAGGTATCCATGCCAGTAATGGCAACAGGAGGCGTAAGCCATGAAAATGAAACTAAAAGTTGAAAACGACCAGGCGGTTCTCAGTGACGGGAAACCTGTCTATGTCATGGAGGACGGAAAAGAGTTTATTGCAGACGTTCCTTCGCTTTACTCAAAAACGTTGGAGCTCAAAGGGGAGTCCAAACGCTACCGAGAGGCCAAGGATTTGGCTGAATCTCGAGTGTCATTTTATGCCGATTTATTTCCCGACATGGACGTAGAGGCTCTAAAAGAGTGGAAGCAATCGGCAGACGCAGCAATGGACACTGTTAAAAATCTTGAAGACAAAAAATTATTAGACGCAAAAAAAGTGGAGATCATAAAAAATGAACTCCGCGAAGCGCACGACAAAAACCTGGCAACGGTAAAAAAGAGTTTTGCCGAAAAGGAAGGTGAGTATCGCGGATCCCTGTCAAAAAAGGACGAACAGATATTCAAGCTCATGGTAGGCAATGCGTTTGCTAATAGCCGGTTTTTCTCAGGCAAAGACCCTGTAACGCTTTTAACCCCGGATATTGCCCTAGCTGCGTTTGGTAACAACTTCAAGGTTAAGGAGCACGAGAGCACGGGAGAGCTCCAAATTGTGGGATATTATAACGGGACTGAGATCCTCAGCACCAAACCAGATCGGGTTGGTGAGATTGCTTCTATTGACGAAGCAATAGAGGTTTTAATTGACCGTTATCCCCAGAAAGACCGCATCATGGCCGCAGGCCGAAGTGGTAGCGGTGCGGGAGGTGGTGAGGGATTTGCGGGGGGCGGCAACGATGAATTAACCAGGTTACAAAAGCAATACAAAGAAGCACAGGCAAAGCATGATGCCCGCGCAATGATAACGATCCAAAACCGGATTTACAGCCTACAACGACAACAACCCGCATCCTAGTGACTATGGGATACATTCCTAAGTTGTTGTCGTTGTAGCCAAGGAAAAGGATGAAAACTCATGGCTAACACGAATGCGGCGGCAACTGTTTGGAATTGCCCAAATTACACCGGGGAGCTCTATTTAATTGGAGCAAACCAAACCCCATTTTTGAACATGATTGGTGGATTGCAGGGGGGGCGGGTAAAAACTGTAAGTGACTTCCAGTTCCCCTTAGCACAACCTTGGGCTTTGGAAAGTGCCAGCCAGCCAGCAATCACCGAAACGGCCAGCTTGACGGCACCTAACCCTTGGACTTACGTTCGTGGGCGGGATGTTAACACCTGCCAAATTTTCCAACGTCAGGTGTCTATCAGCTATGCGAAGCAAAGTGTCGTTGGCCAGGTTACCGCGGACGCGACCACGAAATTGGTTATGCTCGACCAGCAACCAGTGCAGAGTGAGCTCGATTTCCAAATTCAGGCTCATTTGCGTCAGATCGCAATCGATGCAGAGTATACTTTCCTAAACGGCGCCTATCAGCAGACAACCGCGGCTAATGTTGCAGCAAAATGCCGTGGTATTATTACCGCATGTTCGACCAACACGGTAAATGCTGCGAATGCTGCGTTGACGAAGGCCTTAATGGATAATTTGCTGCGCACGATGGCGGGCAACGGGGCAGAGTTTATCAACCCCGTGTGTTTCGTCAACGCACGGCAGAAACAAAAATTAAGTGACATTTACGGGTATGCCCCTCAAGACCGAAATGTTGGGGGATACAACATCAAGCAGATCGAAACCGATTTTTGTGTGCTGGGTGTTGTGTATGCCCCACGTGTTCCGACAACAACACTGCTGATTGCGGATCTCGATCCGTGCTCTCCCGTATTTCTGCCAGTGCCAGGCAAAGGCGTGCTGTTCTATGAAGAGCTATCCCGAGCCGGGGCCTCCACAAGTGGGCAGATTTATGGACAAATCGGCCTTGACTATGGTCCTGAAGAGTACCATGGAACAATCACAAACCTATCCGTTGCCTAGTTTATTCTAGGATATGGGATATCTTTTTTTGTTCCTTCAATGCAATAGGAGATCTAAATCATGGCCGGAAAACAAAAAGCAAACAGGCGGCGCCAAGTAGCGGCACACCCTGATTTAAATCCAGAGCTACGATGGTTTTTAGATCTTCTCAACAAAAAAGCAACCATATGGGGTACAACTTCAAGCACAACGTCAACGACTTCGACTACAACGACGTAAGATGCGCCTCATGAGGTGAGGAGATCTAGCGCATGGCAGGAAAAAATAATGCAAATAGGCGCCGGTTACTGATACGTAATCCAGGCGTAAATCCAGAGCTGCGGTGGTATTTGCAGCAACTAAACAGTAAATCAGGTGTGTGGGGCACAACCTCGAGTACAACTTCGACCACGACCACGACTACGACGACAACAACGGTAACAACCACAACTACACATACGACCACTACAACGACCTCTCACACCACAACAACCACAACAACACATACTACCACTACGACAACTACTCACTCTACTACTAGTGCAACTACTACTACGCAACAGGGGCAACAGACTACTAGCACGACGACCACTACGACAACTGCGACCACTACTACACTTACTACCACAACTACGACCACTACGACCACAACTACGACTACGACAGCTACTACAACCACTGTTGAGCAAGAATTACCTGAAACTACAACCTCGACCACGACGACCACGACCACAACCTCAACTACCACAACTGTTGCACCGACCACGACCACGACAACCACAACTGTTGCTGTCACAACAACATCAACAACTACTACTGAGGGTGAGTAATTAAGTTAATAAGGTAGAGAAAGATGAAAGCATCATGGGAAACAAGGTAACGTTTTTTACAAAATTGAGAGGATTAGCAACGGTCATATGGGACGGTGAGAATGACAGGCCTATGGTAGAATTTAATCGAGAAGGTTTGTTCTGCACAAAAGATCCGAATCTTGCCAAACAACTAAATGACATGGGCTATTTGGAGGTATCCACAGAGGAAATTACACAGGCAGGACTAACGTTACCAAACATTCCCGATAAGGATAAAGGGCCAGGAAAGGGTTACACTAACGAACCCGGTGGGCCTCCTGAGGGCATGCCAAGCGAAATAAGCGGGGAAAGCCCAATGGAGGCCTATCTTAAGGGATCCAAGAAAAAAGGGGAAGGAGCGGCAGCCAAGGGCCGCACAATCGTACAATAACCGTTTAGGTGAGTTATGGCTGATTATTGCACAAACAGTGATTTGACCGACGTTAGGCCAAAGATCCTTAGTTATGGGGTTTCAGATTGGGCAGATCAAATTGCCGAAGCAACTAGGGTAATAAATAGAGCGCTTGAGACGCGGTGGTATAGGCAAGCATGCCAAGAGTATGAGGTGGATTATCGAGAAATCCAGTTTGATGCTGATCTACTTTTGAACGCGGACGATCAACTTACTAAGTTGGGAGTTTATAAGACATTGGAAATTGCCTATAAGTATTTAATGAAAGATTCTCCCACCGAAGATGGTTTCCAAAAGCAAGCAGAGCTTTTTGCTAAAGAATATGCGGTAGAGCTCTCTGAAGTGCTTGCCCAAGGGTTAGACTATGATTGGGACGAATCAGGAGCACTTTATTACACTGAAAAACGCATGCCTCAAATGAGGCGGTTACAAAGAGTTTAGTGCATGGCAACGGGAGACGTAAAACTTACTGGTAGTGTTGAGCTAACTGCAAAGTTGGACGACATTAATCTAGCCCTAAGACACAATAAAAAGCTCATGGCACTTATCGGTAATTTTATGAAGCTCCAAACGTTGCAACGTACTGCAAAAGGTGTGGATGTTAATGAAATACCTTTTGTACCCTATTCGAAACCTTACGCCAAAAAACGTAAGGCAGCCGGTTTGCCTATTGGAAAGGTTGATCTGTTCTGGACGGGCAGCATGTTAGCCTCAATGACATATGTCCCCCAGGATGGGGTTGTGCGATTATACTTTATGGATACGACCGATAAATTTGGTATGCGTAATCCTAAAAAGGCGTACTTTAACCAAACATTTGGTGCACGATCTAAACGATCTAGAAGATTTTTTGCAATCAGTTTAAAGGATGTAGTTGCTATCGAAAAAATGGTGAAAGCATATATCGATAGCTACTTAAAGAGAATGGTGCGTAGTGGCAGCAAATAGTAAACGCGAGCAGATTTTAGCGAAGGTGAAAACAACCCTAGAGGCTGTTTCCTCACTAGAACATGTAGAGCGTAAACCTTTGCGCGATATGTCGGAACTAGAAGAGTACCCACAAACACAATTGCCACTGGCCGTTGTGCTGGGGGGCTTACCTACTCCGGTAGAAAAGGTGAGTGATAGAGATATCATTTTAGATCGTGTAAGGAGTGTTGTCACTGCCACCATTTTTGTTTACGCAATTGAAAACGACAATCCAGATACCAAAATAAGCACATTAGCTGACGATGTTTGGGCTGCAATTTACGACGATATGACTCTAGGTTTTGATTGGGTTATTGGTCTGCGAATTGTTCCTGATATTGAAACGGCTTTTTGGTATCCCTATGTAGCATTTAACATGCAAGTAGAGATTACCTATTTGCATGGTAAAGGAGGCATTTAATAAATGGCAACCCCACATTCAGTCAATAATTACACGATCTCGAAAGGGGTTTTGTCAATTGCAGCGTGGTCAGGTGACAGCATTGGCACTTACCACGATGTAGGCAATTGCCCCAGTATGGAGATTGAACCAACCATTGAAAGATTGCCCCACTACTCCTCGAGAAGCGGTGCAAGGGTTAAAGACAAAAATCCGGTTATTTCTACGGAGTACATGGTTAGATTTGACCTTGACGAGATCGCCGCAGAAAACCTTGCCAAATTCTTGCTTGGTAGTATTACGGGCAACAATTTGGTCTATGCACTTCAAGACACTGACAATGAGTATGCCTTACGGTTTGTCGAAAATAACCCAGCGGGACCGAATAAAACTTGGAATCTATGGAAAGTGTCTCTTTCTCCCGGTGGTCCTTTGCAGCTAATTGGTGATGGTACAGCATGGGCAGTAATGAGCCTGCAAGGTGAGGGTTTGGCTGATACTAAAAATCACTCATCAAGTCCCTATATCACTGTTACCTATGCAACGACCACGACGACCACGACGACCACAACTACAAGCTAACTGTAGTTTACTTATCTGTAGGTGTATTTATGCGCAAGCTTGAAACCATAAAGCTAGACGACAGAGAGATCACGATCAAGGAATTGACCGTAAAACAGATCATAGAGATCGGGGAGAAAATGGCAAACCCCGGTGAGGATAAAAAGGAGTCAAGTGACATTGATATTTTAAAGGATGCTTTCAAAGAACACCTGGCACTAGGTGTTGAAGGCGTTTCATTTGATGAATTGATAGAACTTGCCCCCAGTGAGATAAAAGTGCTCTATGAGAAGTTTAAGGAGGTCAACAAGGTTTTTTTCGAAATAGCGCAGCAAGTAGGGATCCTGAACTTGCTGCAAAAAGTAAAAATGGAACTCCAAGCCAGCTTTTTAAAATCGCTTGCAGATTGATACAATCGGGGCATGTTGATTGCCTACAATACGGATATAGTTATTTCCTGGTTGCGTACAATGAATACATCCTGATTAGACACGAAGCGCAACGGGATCGCGCTATTAGTAACCGTATGGCCTATCATGCCTCGACAAAAGACTGGCGGCAATACCTAAGGGGTAAATAAAAAAAGGGGGCCATATGGCAGCTACAGACCGTCTAAATATCAAAATAACCCTTGATAACGCCGCTAGCAAAGGGTTAGATCAAGCAAAATTCTCGATCAATGAGTTGAGCAAGGCTACTGCGTTAGCTTCCCGGTCAATGCGTCGTTTTGCACAATCCGCAGTGAGCTCAACCGATGGATTAGCACTTCAAATCCAAAACGTAGCTAAGAACATGCGCGTTTTGGGTAAAGCTTTAAATGACGTTACCAAAAAAGCAGAAATTACCTCAGATAAAATAAACAACTTTCATACCTCTTTGAAAAACAGCAGTGCTAATGTGGGTAAGTTTTCCATGTCGTTGGGAGGTCTGCAAGGCAAACTTGGAACTCTAGCTAAGACTTTGTTTAGTTTCAAAGGATTGATTGTAGGGGTTGGTGCGGGAATGCTGGCAAAGAGTTTTATCAGTGCTGCGGACGCCGCGGAAAACTATAAGGTGCGTTTAAGGGTTGTGTTGCGTAGCCAGCAAGAGGCTAACCTCATGTTTAAGGAGGTAGGCGACTACGCAAGCACAGTAAGTTTTGAATACAAAGACCTCTTGGAGGCCTCAACACGACTTGCAGGTGTTATGGAAGGGGGTGCGGCAGAAGTAAAAAAATACTTGCCTGTTATTTCGGATTTAGCGGCGGCAACGGGTATCGGTATACAAGAGGCGACTGGGCAGATTATCAGGATGTATTCAGCCGGGGCAGCAAGCGCAGACCTATTTAGAGAGCGTGGCGTGCTTTCCATGTTGGGGTTTCAGGCGGGGGTAAAATATACCGCAGCCGAAACCCGTAAACAATTGATCAAGGCTTTTGAGGATCCGACGAGCAAGTTTAGAGACGCATCAAAACTATTGGCCTCTACATGGGGAGGCTTAGTCTCTATGATGGCCGATAGATGGTTTCAATTTAAAAATTCCGTTATGGACTCCGGCCTATTTGAATACATGAAGGTAGCCTTAGAGCTCGTTTTGCAATATGTAGACAAGCTCAAAAATGAAGGGAATCTTGACGAGTGGGCGACAAATCAGGGGCGTACTATTATCGAGGTATTTGCGGTAATTGCGCAAGCTGCGGGGTGGATTACCGATATTTTTAAAGGTTGGGTCATTATTTGGCAAGGCGTTAAAGTAGCTATGGCTGTTGTAGGTGAGGGTGTTATCTGGCTTGCCAAAGCATTCAACCAGTTATTCACCTATATGTATGATGGTTTGGAGTTACTTGTTAAGGGCGCAGCAAAGGTTGCCGATAAGTTACGTTTTGCGCTTGGCGATAGACCAGCAAATGATTTAAAAGGGCTGGCTAATGGATTTCGTGACATGGGGGATAGTCTACGAGATCTTGATAAGCGTTATGATGCCCACATTGATAAATTAAGAGCAGTTGTCAAACAAAGTGTGTTCAACGTAGGTCAATTGGGTGATCAACTAAGCTATCATGAGAGGATAAAAAATGCATTAAAAGAAATTGATGCTATTGTAGCAAAGCGTAAGTTTATTAGAGAAGCTAATGCGTGGGGACCATTTCAACCTACAAGCACTGGTGCTGGGGGTGGTGGTGATAAAAAAGGCAAGGCTCCCAAACAAGTAACAGACCTCGAAAGACTTAGAGCGGAGCTTGCCGAAGTTAACGCCATAGCAAAAACGCAGCTTGCCCAACTTGACGCTAATTTCGCAGCATTTGGTAAGGGCCTCGAATACTACGACCTGCGTATTGAAAAATCCAAGCAAGCCTTCAAAGATGAAATGATGTACTTGGAGGCGATGAAGGAAGCTGCAAAAAAACCCAAAGAAATATTTAGGGCCGAACAGGATATTATCCAGCTACAACAAAAGCACGCCCAAGAATTAATCGACTTGGAGCTCCAGCGTACCCAGGCCATTGCAGAACGCATTAAGAAAGAAAAAGAGGCCTTGGCCGCAGAACAGGCCGGGAGAGCTCAAGCCCAAGGAATTGTGAGGGGGGCAACGGGACGCGCTACTTTTGCAGCGGGGGGGTTGACGGAGCAATTTAACCAGCAACAAGCAGAGCTCAAGACTCGTCAAGAGGAGGAACAAAAACAACTCCTGGCACTTAAGGAAAAGGGCTATGCTGACGAACTAGACGCGTTTAAGCTACATCAAGCTCATATGCTCGAGCAAGAAAAGCTTAATGCAGAGCAACGCAGCAAATTGGTAGGCACCTATTTTAGCGCTACCAAATCGGTTTTAGGCAATGTTAGCAGTGCTTTCCAAGATTTCTACAAGGCAACTGGGGAGCGTCACAAGGAATTTTTCCATATCTATAAAGCTGCTGCGGTAGCCGAAACTATTATCGGCACATACCAGGCGGCACAAGATGCCTACAAAGCACTAGCTGGAATTCCCTACGTAGGGCCTGCGTTAGCTGCGGCGGCAGCGGGCGCCGCAATTGCTGCGGGTGTTGGACGGGTAGCCGTTATCCGGGCGCAGAAAATGGCTGAAGGCGGTTTGGTGGGCGAAAGCCAGGACGTAACGGGAGGTGGGGCTATTATGGGATATAGCCCCCATAGCCGAGCAGATAATGTTCCTGTACACGCTACCGCAGGCGAATATATGCACCCAGTCTCGACCGTCAGACACTACGGTATGCAAGCTATGGAGGCAATCCGACAAAGGCTTATTCCTAAGGAGGTTATTAGTCAATTTATTAATCCAAACCTTCGAGTACCCGCGGGATCATATCTTGCTGGCGGGGGTATGGTAGCCACAGGAGGTGTGGGAGCAAGTTATAGTATAAATGTACCCGTATCAACTGTTGATACGGTTGACGGTTTAGCAGGACGCTTACAAGGTGCCATAGAAGGAACAGTAAGGCGTGTTTTAGAGGAGGAACTAAGGTAATGGCTAAACTTGACAAAGGTAATGGCCTACAAACGTTGGGTAACTATAAATTCTATTGGGATCCCGATGAAATGACCATGCCTTACAGCGAGAAAATTGTTGCTGAAGAAAAGACGTTTGGAGGTTCTCAAATCTTTGAGTGGGAAGCTACTATAATAGGAAAAGAAGTTAATCTAAAATGGGATTTTATGCCTTTGGGAATGTATAACAACCTCAGGCGAAAATATATGCGTTTAGGGCAAACCTATACATGGGATCCGCAACTAACTAATGGTGAAACATTTAGCGTAGCTATTACAGGCTTGCAGGGCACTTACTTTAAGCATCTAAAGGAGAATAGCACTTGGCGCAAAGATGTGATTTTGACGCTATCCATTAGAAGTAAGGTAGTATCGGCAACGACTACCACAACGAGCACCACAACTTCATCGACTAGCACTACCTAGATCTGTGGGGATGTTATGCGCATTACTCAAGAACAAATAGAACATGCTTTGAAGACTTTGGGTGTTTTCAAGGCGTTTGTTAGGATGAATAGATCGGCGCAATCGTTTGACCATTTATCGGGATTGTTTGAGGACTTCAAAAGCACAGTCAAAAAAACCTATCTTGAAAAAGCAAAAATGCTACATCCTGACAAACAACAAGGTGACGCAGAAAAAATGAAGACCTTGAATGCTGCATATGACCTTTTTAAAGAGCTGCGTTTAGTACGGCCACAACCGCAGCCCCAGATCCGCATAGTGCACATTGCAAGTAACTACTATGGGGGACCAATAACAAGCACTACCTCTACAACGTCCTGGCCTAGTACAGGGGGCTTTTAATGGCACGATCACTAGCGGCAAATTTGGCAACCGCATTGGCACGTGATGAACACGAGCCAGCCATAGACATTAGTAGCCAAAGCTTTGCAGATACCATACCTATGGACGGCAACGCATTTAATTTTAGTAACGACTATACTTGGCGACCTTATGTAATCTATCACAGCAGTGGCAGATGGTGTGCTATTACTCGAGAGCAAACCGCAGGGGACCTTGTTCCTGATAAGGTCTATTTTATCTACACTGACGTAGACAGAACCAGCATTACCAGAGTGGAAATTGAAGACCTTAGTGACGGTGTAGAGGATAATATTGACTATCTGGCTATCACAGAAAAATCTGACGGTAACATTGCTGTGATGATGATCCGTTATGGATATAATGACACTACTGCGACCCTTTATAGCGCGACGATTACCATAACAGGAGCGGTAACAGATGGTCCTAACCAACTTCTAACATTTGCTCGAGCAAGTAATGGGGAGTATGGAGCCTCAGGTTTATCTATCACAAGATTTAGCAATGGTACCTACTATTGTGTGTATTGCTACACAACGGCCACAGGGTGGGCTATTTATAAATTAACTAGTGCGGACTTCTCAAGCTGGACAGGACCGACAGCTATTAATCCCTCAGGATTGACCACAGGTAGTAGTGAGGAAGTGCAAGGTGTCTACGTTTTTGAGGACACTGTAGAAAATAACGATTGCTTTTTATTGTTTGCTTACACAGACACAGTAGAAAGCGAGGAGAGTAAAATATTCAATATTTATTCCATGCTAAGTGCAGATTACGGGGCAACGTGGGGAGCTCCCGCAGCTAGAACAACTTACTCGAGTTTAGGGAGTAGTGCTAAAAGTCCAGTTATTATTCAGAAGTCCTCAGGTATGATGTACCTAGCATTTTTCGAACATACCAATGTACTACGGTTAGATGAAAACTCAGTAGGATGGCAGGATAGTGATTTTGGGTCATGTCCCGCTGGGTTTAACGTGCGTACTTTTTACTATAATGCGTCACAAGATCATATCACGTGCAGCTATGGTGCACCCTCAAGCTATCCAGGGAATAAACAACTTTGCGGTGTACTTGTCATTGATATGTCTACTTGGACTATAGAAGCAAATTATAATGAATATTCGTCACCTGCCATGAATCAGGCTTTTGCCGAAAATAGTATTTATGAAGCACGAGAGGAGTTTGCTCAAGGAACTAAATTTATCAGTGTAGTAACTGACGCCTCAGTGGGTTATTATAACGAAGATCCTTATGTTTATGATTCTATTGCTGTAATGGTTTTGGATGTTGAGGACGGTGAATTTACATACTATGTTTTTGCTATGCCCGATGATGAACCATGGGCAGCGTATGGGCTAACGGCTAATATTCACATAACACACCCAGGGTGGTTTGATGGGAATGTTAGTGAAAATGACATGAAGGGATTTAGAGCCGCATGTTTGAATGAAACTTCGGCAGATAAAATCTATTTTGCATGGTCGGAGGATTTTCCCACCGATGCCAGGGGATACCACATATGTTATGTAGATTTAACAGTCTCTGCTGATGATGATGGGTTTTATGAGGTATCGTGGATTGGAGGCCAACATGCTTCATACTGGGAACGTTACGAAATCTACGGATTAAAATATATTAGTGTGATTGATAGTGTGGGATATATCATTGTAGGTTCTGGCGACAGCTCTTACCGCGGGGGTCTTAGCATCCTAGATTCGACCACGGGGGTATCTCTTTATAACTGGCGCACGACAGATGATTCAGATTTCCCCTACCATGGCTGCTATAGTAAACCTGTGTACCATGATCGTCATGTGTATTTTAATATCCATCATTATAGTGTTGTTGGATATATCAATATGCGTGGTTTGGCTGATATCAACCTAGATACTGAATCTATTACAACGCATAGGCCTACATGGTCTAGCGACGATAATTATTTGCTTTATGGTTATTATGCCATTGATACGATTAACAATGTGCTTTGGATGGCACCCTATTGTGAAATATCCGCGGGTGAATATGTTACCGCTGCAAGTTATAATATCGCAAGTGGAGCGTGGACAGCCTACACATACCTGACATTTAACGGCATACCTGAAACAGCAAGCCCAAGTAGAGGTCAAAATATTTTCTACGATCACACGACTGGTAACATTGGTGTTGGTTTAGGCAGAATGTATGGTGTTAACACAGAATACGGATGCATTCTTTTTAACGTTTCGGCGGGATTTAACCAAATAAAATATCTAACAGCCTCTTACGACGCAGGTTGGACGTGGGACGATCACGACGATATTGCAACATTAGTGCAAAGTACCACAAGTAGCAATCCTGCGGCATGTGTTGACGGTGATGACGTGCTATGGCTGTTATGGGATAACTACGCTTTTACCTCCGCAGAGTATACCCTTTATTGGGATCGTGATATGGGGGCCTATAGTCTGCACGATTACCTTATTAACGAAGTTCGCATTAGGTGGGAACTCAAAAAACCAAACATGCTGGATTTTACTTTAGCTAGAGGTCAGTTGTTCGATCCCCAAAACAGATCGAGTATTCTTAGGGATATTGTAGCCAAAGGTCGATTGCTTATTGTGCAGATGGGGGAGAACTATCAAGGGTCTGAGTATCTCGAAAACCAAGGTAAGTTTGTTGTAACCAGTGTGCGACTAAGTTATGGTATGCACGAATATCCCAAAATATCTGTGCATGCTGAAAGTCTAAGCACAATTTGGAAAGAACAACATATTGTGTCAACCTCTCTTTATGCTGGGGCACCCGACGCAGCTATTGAGAGCATATTGCAAAACGATGCACAACTAGATGCGGCTGATTATGATATACCACTATTCAGCGATAGCCACATTATTGACCACCAATTTGTAGATATGTCTGTTTGGAATATGCTAGAAGACATTTGCGATCATTGGAATTATTTCCTCTATGACGATCACGACGGCATATTTACTTGTGTAGAACTTGATTTTGACAAGACTCTAGATCACACTTACAGCGCAACAAACAAACTATCGGGATTTACTCCCGATGATTCCGAGAGTGATTTTACTAATGCAGTACGTGTGATCGGGGAGTCGCTAGACTTTACTGACGTGACCTACGATGAAGAATTGGTAGGAACCCTTGTTGGGACGGTAGGTTGGTGGGAAAACAGAACAACCCACACAGTAGAGTATAGCAACGAAGGGGAAACTAGCAAGCGCAAGTGTGTTAATCCTAGATTGCGGATTGTTCAGAGCATCAAACTTCAAGGATTGCTTGCACAAGTGCTAGGGGTTGGTAAAGGTGGGGAGAGTATTACTGACACAGGCGACGATACTTATTGCGTAGTTACACTGGATATTCCTGATTTGACTCCTTCGGTGATTAGTTCCATTGGAGTTTCTTTGGCTACAGGTTATGCTTCAATTGGTTGTGATGGATTTGTTTCAGGATATTGTGGATCAATGATCGCTGCTTTAGCTACTTCCGTGGGTATTACAATGTACCTTTTAGGGACCGTAGCAAATTATCAATATGAAATCTACGCACAGCCTAAAGGCGAGGTTAAGCAGACTGTACAGTACCTAGCAGAGGATACAATCCATCAACAAAATATGGCTGGTAGGGTGGTTGTCAAGGAAATTGAAGATCCTCTTTGCTATACAGTGGCTGAATGTACTCGAGTGGCAAATGCTAACCTTGAGATTGTCCAAGCACAACGTAATAGAGTACGCTTTAGAAAAGTTGCACATATGCAAGATGAGATTGGGGATAAAATACGAGTAATACACCCGTATAGCAATGAAACAATGGACATTATGATCGTAAGTCTTACCAGAATTTATAAAAAGGGGGCAAATTCTGGGGCTGGTATGTGGGACGAAATAGAGGGTTGGAGGGTGGACTAATGAAACTTTACGGTAAGCAGCGGATACGACAAAACGTAGACCGTAGGATAGATTTAGCACAACCAGATAAGGACGCTATTATTTGGTCAGTCAACACTAGCCAGCATTACGCTTACGTAAAAATCCAAGGCAGCAACACCCAGATAAAAGCACATTACCCAGCAAATTGGTACTCGTTACCTAACTGGCTAAAACCAGGTAATGCAGTACGGTTGCGACACAAACGAGGCAAACGCGGATATATTGAAATTGTGGGATCGGGTAGAGCTATTCCCAGTCCAGTAGGAGACAACGAAACATTCCCTACCGCATCAACGCCTAGCGACGCCATTTTAACAGGCCTGTTAGTAAGGGAAACCAGTCCTGTGGCAACTATGGCCGTTGCTGTGCAAGCGGGAACGTACCGCATATCTGGGGTAACTTATACTTTTGCAGGAACGGCAAATACATATATTCCCATGCACGATCCTGCTTACATGATAATGACTGCGGCGGGAACGGCTACTATGGGCGAGGGTGAGTATAGATCTATTGCATTAGATGCGGCACCTGCTAGTGGTTATTGCCGATACGATCTGATTGTTATAGGGATTGACGGGGTAGTAGACGTTGTCAAGGGGACTGCGGCAACTTATGCCGTGGGACCTACCGCACCGAGTGTGCCCGCAAACCATTTGCAGCTTGGCAAAGTTTTCATACGCGACAACATGACCATAGTGGAAAATGCGGACATCAATCGGCTATGGACCTCCCCCTACGCCTCAGAACTGGATTTCGGTTGTGTTTGTACAGATTGTGAACTTGCTTGGAGTGCTGTTACAGACAACCCTACCTGTGTCGTTACATTAACTGTCTTAGATCAATACGGCAACCCTAGCACTGATGCTAACGGTGCTCTAGTAAATGTTACAATGTATGGCACAGGAACATTTAAGTGTGGCCAGGATGCAACTTACCAAAGCAATGGTGCAACTGGCCACGGTAACATTAACGGCAGCGGAGTTTGCCAGTTTACTTACAAGCGTGATCAAACTGCAATGCCAGAAAACGATCCTGTGTTTATTGTTACTGTAAACGAGTATTTTGCACTCCAATGTGTAGGGAGAATACAGCTAAACGCAGCAACAACAACCACAACCACAACGTAGGGTACCATGGAAAAATTACTTACTGAAATACTAGCCGAATTAAAATATCAAACCAAGTTGATGGAAACTATTTTTGACAATAAGCGTGCAAACGGGAAACCTGATATTAACCAAATTATGGAAACTGCCACACAAATTATCATGAATATGCCGATGATCAAAGCTATGGGTTTTGATCAAGAAAAGCTGCGAACATTTATGCAGTCAAATAAAGAGGCGGATAACAATGTCAGATAATTACCATACTCCTTACGTGGATGATACTACTGTTTATAGTGCAGCAAGTATGAATGCACCTTTAGCGGAAATTGATCAGAAAATCACCGACATGGACCACAAGGTTTGGTTTATAGCGGGTAATTACCTCAACTCCAAACCGCCTAATAGTGCACTATTGCTGCGGGTGATTATTGGACAGTACATGGTCTTAGAGAGCGGAGCTCCGGGTAGTCATGCGGGCTGTGCTACTCAAGCGACTGCGGAAGTCGTTTTGACTATTAAACGTAATGGGGTCAGTGCTGGCACAATTACCATTGCCGCGGGAGAAACAACCGGGAGCTTTACGGTTGCTGCGGATAAGCGTTTTTATGCTGGCGACGTATTAAGCGTAGAAGCACCCGCGAGCCAAGATGCTACTATGCAGGATATTAGTGTTACGCTGAAGTTGACACGACCACCAAGCTATACTAGCACCACAAGCACTAGTACATCAACAACACACACGACAACTTCAACGACCACGACAACAGTTACTACAACTTCGACGACCACTACCACAACTACCACTTAAGGCCTTTCTAAATGGCAACAACCACGACCACAACATCAACAAGTACGACCACAACGGGGACGACAACTACAGATCTGTTAAAAACAGATTTTAGTGAGTATGTAGCGGCAAGCCCCCCAGATGATTGGACGGAGCAATATGACGGGACAGACGGCACACCTGACACTGTGGATGTATCAGTAGGCTACGGTGGAAAAGTCCTGAATATAGACGGTACGGGGGTCAACAATTATGGGTTTAGTTGGGACGATGTAGGCACTGTTACCAATGCAGAGCTATTATGTAGATTCAGGATAACAGACACCAGTAACTTTGACTTTAATATTTTTATGCGGGCGAGTGGGGCATCGGGTAGCGAGGACTGTTACTGGGCAAGGGCTATTGTCTCATCAAATAAAATAGCGATAGGAAAGCTTAACAGTGGCTCAAGCACAGAGTTAGGCCTTTATACGGGCGAGTATGTTAATGCAAACCAATACTATTGGATGCGTTTTCGTGCATGGGGTACTAGTCTAAAATTAAAAGTATGGTCAGGCAGGCCTGCGGACGAACCCGAAACCTGGCATGTAGAGGTCACGGACTCCGATCATAGTAGCGGTTGGGTAGGTGTGGCTCATACTGATATTAGCGTTGAATTTGATGTTGACTTCTATTCAGTAGCTAAAGGTGGGGGCGTATCTGCTGAGTTCCCTGATGCGGGAATGACGACAACCACCTCAACTACTACAACAAACACAACATCCTCAACCACAACTACGCAAACGTTTGAGACTGATTTTAGTAGCTACAGCACTGGACAACAACCCAACGATTGGACGGAGGACAATTACCCTGATACGGGAACAACAACCGTAGAAAATAGCAAGGTAGGTTATGGGGGCCAAGTTTTACAATTCGATTCTTCAGGT
>Ga0180433_10002866_pt1 | contig 26003 bp, 24 predicted proteins | sample SS_ome_8_FD_132980 | JGI IMG/M metagenome (GOLD analysis project Ga0180433, IMG submission 132980) | Hypersaline lake sediment archaeal communities from the Salton Sea, California, USA - SS_1_D_1 metaG | ecosystem: Environmental > Aquatic > Non-marine Saline and Alkaline > Hypersaline >... | reverse complement strand
GCACCGCCGACAATCGCTACCTTCCCACGCAGCCCGAGGTCCATCGTGGCTCCCTTCCATCCGGTTCACCGGTTCTTCACAGCCTCTGTCGCACCCCTCCACACCTCGCTCGTACCGTCCATCCTAGGCGAACGGAAACACCGTTCCTAATGTGAAGGAGGCACCATGGCTCGATGGAAGACGATCACAGCAGTCCCGGTAATAGCAGCACTGTCGGCTGCCTTGTCCTTGGGCGTGCTCGGACAGGCCACACTGACGCTACGTTTCGAGGACATGGATCCGCACCTCGGACAGGCGTTCGCCTTGCGTATTGTGGAAGAAGGCTCTCATCGCGAGGTATCTCGCATCTCGGTCTCCGAGATCATCGCGCCGACGTTTGATCTTGAGATGTCCGCGTTGCAGGTCGGCACGTCCCACCGGATCGACTTCTACGCCGACGTCAACGGAAACGGCGCGTACGACGCCCCGCCGGCCGATCACGCGTGGCGGATCGGTCTCCCCAGCATGGAGGGCGACACGCTGCTCACGTTCAGTCACAACGTGGACTTCACCGACATCGCCTGGCCGCCCCATCTGGACGGCGCCATCGAGCCGCTCGAGTACGCCAGCACGATGGAGGACCCGGAGACCCGGATGTCCGTTCACTGGCAGCACGACGGGACGATCCTCTACGTCGGCCTGGTCGCGCCAGGTACGGGATGGCTCTCGATCGGGTTCGAGCCGGAACGGATGATGCAAGGAGCGAACATCATCATCGCCGCGATCGGCGGGGGAGAGCTCGCCATCGAAGACCACTACGGGGACACGCCGACATCGCATCGGGCCGATGACATCGACCACGTCCTTCAGGCGGCCGGCCGCGAGATCGACGGCCGATCGGTCCTCGAGTTCGCCATCCCCCTGGATTCCGGCGACGATCAGGACAAGCCGCTGGCGCCCGGCACGGAGATCACGATCATCCTCGCGTATCATCTCGACAACGACCGTCTGACGTCGCGACATACCGCGCGCTCCACGGCCTCCCTGGTCCTCGCGGAATGAGGCGGGCGCACACGAACGTCACGGGGGAGGGCGGCCGGTCCACGGCCGCCCATCGTGGTGGTATGACAAGGAGGAACGATGGGCTTCTTCAGCGACCTTGCCTACGGAACCTACGTCGGTCCGCTGCCGATGATCGCCGTCGTCGGATTCATCACCTACGGGCTGTTCCTCTTGGCAGCGGGGGTCATGATCTCGCGGCGCTGGTTCAAGCGGTTCACCCGGACCGCGTTCAAGCTGCACCGCTGGATCGCGTACGTCGGCCTGCTCTCCGCGACGTTCCACCTGCTCATGGGGCTGTCGAACTACGTGTAACGAACCGAGCACCCCGATGCGCCCCCGGCGGAAGGCGCTGTCTTCCGCCCCGCGCTGGAGCCGTCGGATCCAGCGCGCTCAGTACTCGTGACGCAGTCCGAACTCGGCCGATTCCACCCACTCGTTCGGCCGGTCGTAGTACTCCACCAGCGAGCTGACGAACAGGAAGTGCCCCTTCTCGATCTCGGCGAGGCGATCGAACAATGCACGGGTCTTGTCGCGTTCTGCGATCGCCTTCTGCTCTCGGTAGAACGTCTCGGTCGCCCGTTCGATCTCCATCGCCTGCCGGAGCACCTCGAGGAGCCCGGCGTCAGTCGAGATCGAGCCGACACCACCCTCGATGTTCCCGCCGACCCAATCCTTCGCCGCGTCGATGAGGCCCGTATCGGCCTGGAGGCTTCCGACGTTCATCGTTCGGAGCGCGTTGGCGTGTTTCGCCTCTTCGTTCGCCAGCATGGTCAGGATCTTCCGGGCGGACGGATCGGTCGTCGTCTCCGCTGCGCCGCGGTAGTTCGTCTCCGCACGCTCCTCGAGCGCGATCGCGTCATCGATCAATCCCACGGTGCCTCCTTTCGCTCGATTCTCGATCCAATCAGCTTACCGAGGATTCGAGGTCGGCGCCAATCGATCCGTTCTGGACGTGAATGCAGTCCCCCGACGCGAGCAGCTGCAGTCCCGACGGCGTCCTCACGAACAGCCGTCCCTCCCCGTCGATGTCGGCCGCCGTCCCTTCGATCGCCTCCCCGTCCGCCCGTACGATCCGCACCCGCCGGCCCAGCGTGATCACGTGGTCCCGGTATACGCTCGAAAGGTCCTTTCTCGAAGTCGTGAGCAGCTCTTCTCCGATCGCCAAGAGGAGCTCGCCCCGCCGAACGACCTTTCCGAGGGCCCGACTCGACGTCGCGGTTTCGAGCGGTGCGTCGTGAAGGTTCACGCCCACCCCGACGAGAGCGACCTCGTCGACCGGCTCGATCAGGATCCCCCCCAGCTTCTTTTCACCAACGACCAGGTCGTTCGGCCACTTGAGCCCCGCGTCGATGCCGAATCCCGCCAGCGCCCGGAGGACGCCGACCCCGCTCAAGATGGCGATCTGCGGATGCAGCGCCACGAGAAACGTAGCGTACAGCCCTCCGGACGGTGAGATCCAATCGCGGCCGAACCGACCCCTCCCTCCGGTTTGAACGTCCGCCACCACGACGTGCCCCACCTTCACCTTGCCGGATCGGAGCAGGCGGCGCGCCTCTTCCTGAGTCGACGAGATCCGTCCAAGCCGGTGAATGACGAGCGCCACGTTACCCTTCGTCGAGCACGGGGAACGTATCGCAGGCGTGCGGCATCACGAGGATCCGATACCCTTCGTCGAACCGCTCGGTCGCCTCGTCGAGGATCGCCGCCGCGTCGGTCGCCGGCTCCATGTAGAACCGGCGTACCGTCGCCTCGTCGAACTCCGAGCACAGGAAGACCCGCGCTCGCTGGAGGTCCCGCGCGTGATAGACCGCCTTGTGCCCGCCGAGGCGAAACCCTTCCGCTCGGTAGATCGCCAGTACGTCCTCGGGCGAGCCGCTGCGCTCGATCCACTCCTCGAAGACCGGATGGCCGATCCCGTTCGGACACGCCGCGATCAGGAAGAGGATCCCCCCGTCGCGAAGCGCCCGCATGGCGTTGTGCTGTGCCTTGTACGCCTGATACAGGTTGATGTCCTTCGGGTGACCTCCGGCGGAGGCGATCACGACGTCGTACCGCTCCGAGAGCGGCACCTGAAACCGTACGTTCCAGAGCGCCCGTCCGGCCGCGTGGGCAGCCTCCGGCTCCCCCACGACGACCTTCGCGACCGTCCCGTCGCTGGACAGGACCACGTCGACGATGAGGTCGAGTCCGACCCTCCGCGCGGCCTCGACCATCTCTTCACTGATCGGGTTGCCCGCATAGCAGCAGGCCGTGCTTCGGGGATCGGTCAATCGAGCGTGATTCGCCTCGATCGTCGCCCGGCCGGCCACTCCCGGAAGGACGTTCTTTCGCCCGCCGGAGTATCCGGCGTAGTAGTGCATCCCAATGTGCCCGAGGCTGACGATCCGATCCGCCTCGACGAGCGCTTGATTCACCTCGATCCGCGTCCCGAACGAGCTGGTCCCTACGTCCACGAGATCACGGTCGCAGTCGTGGATTTGCACGCGAAACGCGCGACGGAGGTCGCCGAGCATCCCTTCGAGTTCCTGTTCCGTCGGCGATCGGTGGGTTCCGGTCGCCACCAGCAGCGTGACATCCTTCGCCCGGACAGTCGAGCGGATCTTCTCCCACACCAACGGAAAGAGCGCACGCGTTGGGGTCGGCCGAGTGTGATCGGTCACCAGGACGACGACCCGGTCGCCGGGACGGAAAACGGCGGCCGGATCGTCGATCCCGATGGGCTCACTCCAGGCCCGATCGAACGCCTGCCGGAGTGGAATCGGCGAGCCCGCCTTCGCTTCGAGCACCGCCCCGAGCCGCTCGGGGGGTACCTCGATCGGAACCGTTCCTTTCCCGTAGGCCAGCTCGAACGTCGTCACATCGCCCTCCCCCGTCGGTTGCACGATTCTGCCGGACCGACCGGGCGATGGTACGCCTTGCGCGCCTTCTGATCGACCGCTACGCTCTGGCCGCCATCGGAAGGGGGCATCATGGCACGAATCTACCTGACTTCGGAGTCGGTCACCGAAGGGCATCCGGACAAGATCGCCGACCGGGTTTCCGACGCCGTGCTCGATCGCATCCTCACGGACGATCCGGACGCGCACGTGGCCTGCGAGACGTTCCTAACGACCGGACTGGTCCTCGTCGGCGGCGAGATTACCACCACGACGTACGTCGACATTCCCTCCATCGTCCGCCGCGTGCTTCAGGACACCGGATACGATCAGCCCGGTCTCGGCTTCCACTACCAGGATTGCGCCGTGCTCTCGGCGATCAAGGAGCAATCGGCCGACATCGCGGCGGCCGTCGACAGCGCGGCCGAGGTCCGCGTCGATCGCTCCGTCGATCCGTACGACACGATCGGCGCCGGAGACCAAGGGATCATGTTCGGCTACGCTCGATCGGACACCGACCTGTTGATGCCCCTGCCGATCGTCCTCGCTCACGGACTGGCCCGCCGGATGGCGGAGATTCGCAAGACCGGCGAGCTGCCGTTCCTCCGCCCCGATGGGAAATCGCAGGTGACGATCGAATACGAGGGGGAGCGTCCGGTGCGCGCCGGGACCGTCCTGATCGCCGCTCAGCACAGCCCCAACGTCAAGGACGACGTACTCCGGACCGGGATCATCGAGCGGATCGTCCATCCGGTCCTCGGCGACTGGCTCGACGAGCGGACGCAGATCCTCATCAACTCGTCGGGACGGTTCGTCGTCGGTGGTCCCGCCTCGGACGCCGGAATGACCGGACGCAAGATCATCGTGGACACCTACGGCGGCTTCGGCTCCCACGGGGGCGGCGCGTTCTCCGGGAAGGACCCGACGAAGGTCGACCGGTCCGGCTCGTACATGGCCCGGTACGTGGCCAAGAATCTGGTCGCCGCCGGACTCGCCCGCCAGGTCGAGGTCCAGATCGCCTACGCCATTGGACGGGCCGCTCCGCTCGCCGTCGGCGTCGATTCACGGGGGACCGGGACGGTGCCCGATGACCGCCTCCGTAACGCGATCCTCGACCTGTTCGACCTCCGGCCGGGTGCCATCATCGAGCGGTTCGATCTGAGACGCCCGATCTACGAGCAGCTCTCGGCGTACGGTCACTTCGGACGGCCGGATCTCCGTCTCCCATGGGAGACGACCGATCAGATCGAGGCACTCCAACGAGCCGCCTCGTAGAACGCGACTTACTCCAGGGACACCCGCGTCACGCCCGGCAAGCTCTCCACCTTCGATCCGAGCTCGCCGATGTCGATCGAACCTCGGTGACGGATCATCAGCCGCAGGGTGACCGATCCCTGCCCGCCATCCGACGTCCACCCCCGCAGTTGAACGCGGATGCGCTCCTGTTTGCACAGGTCGAGGACCGCCTGTTGGACAGCGACCCGCTTGTCGCTGGCCACATCCAGTACCAGGACGTGGTAGATCGTGCTGGGGATCCGAGCTTCCGCCCAGTCGAGCGCCGTCAGCACGGCCAGACCGATCACGGTGCCGCCGACCGCGAGTCCGTAGAGACCCTCCCCCGCGACGATCCCGAGCGCCGCAACGTACCAAATCGACGCGGCCGTCGTCAGCCCCCGGATCCAATCGCCGACCCGGATGATCGTCCCTGCTCCCAGGAATCCGATCCCCGTGATGACCCCCGCGGCGATCCGCCCTGGATCGATCTGGATCCCAACCCTCGCGGCCACCAACTCCATGACCGCCTCGCCGCTGGCCATGACCAGCGCGGCTCCAATCCCGACGAGGACGTGCGTTCGAAGGCCGGCCGGGCGTCCGTGAACCTCCCGCTCCAGGCCAATCACCGCGCTCAGACCCGCGGCAACGAGAACACGCAGGATGAACGTCCATGCGATCATCGCCCCTCCTTCGTCTACGTCAGGTCGAGCGACTTCTCCTCGGTGATGCGGCGGATCAACGACACGACATCGTCCACCGGCATCGGGCCGAGATCCTCCTCGGTGCGAAGCCGGACCGAGACCGCGTCCGCCTCGACCTCCCGATCGCCGATGACCAGCATGTACGGGATCTTCTGGAGTTGGGCATTGCGGATCTTGGCGTTCATCCGGTCCGAGCTGCTGTCCACATCGGCACGGATTCCCGCGTCGCGAAGGCGGCGTTCGACCGCATCCGCGTACCCAAGGTGGCGGTCCGCGATCGGAACGATCGCCGCCTGGACGGGGGAGAGCCACACAGGAAACGCGCCGGCATAGTGCTCGATCAGCAGTCCGATGAATCGCTCGAGTGCACCGAGCAACGCCCGGTGCACGACGTACGGCCGATGCGCCTGCCCGTCCTCGCCGACGTAGGTCATGTCGAAACGCTCGGGAAGATTGAAGTCGAACTGGATCGTCGTGCACTGCCACGACCGCCCGAGCAGGTCCTTCACCTTGATGTCGATCTTCGGACCGTAGAACGCGCCGCCCCCCTCGTCGACCGCGTACGGCAGGCCCTGATCCTCCAGCGCTTGGCGGAGTGCCGCTTCGGCCTGCTCCCAGCGCTCGGGCTCACCGACCGCCTTTCGCTCGCGGGGACGGGTCGACAGGTAGATATCGAACGCGTCGAACCCGAACGTCCGCAGCATCCCCAGGCTGAACGCGTACACCCCGCGGATCTCGTCCTCGACCTGATCCGGCCGGCAGATGATGTGCGCGTCGTCGATCGTGAACCCGCGAACGCGAAGCAAGCCGTGCAACACCCCCGACCGCTCGTAGCGATAGACGGTGCCCAGTTCGGCCCAGCGCAACGGCAGCTCGCGGTAGGAGTGGACCCGCGTCTTGTAGATGAGCAGCTGGTACGGGCAGTTCATCGGCTTCACGTAGTAGTCTACGCCGTCGATATCCATCGGCGAGTACATGTTCTCGCGATAGAAGTCGAGGTGCCCGCTGATCGCCCACAGGTCGCCCTTCCCGATGTGGGGCGTGGAGACGATCTCGTACCCGCCGCGATCGTGTTCGGCGTACCAGTACTCCTCGATCTCGTGCTTCAGCCGCGCCCCCTTCGGGTGAAAACAGACGAGGCCGGCGCCGCCCTCCTCGTGGATGCTGAACAGGTCGAGCTCCTTGCCGATCTTGCGGTGGTCCCGCCTCTCGGCCTCCTCCCGGCGCCACAGGTACGCCTCAAGGTCGCTCGGCTTCTCCCAGGCGGTCCCGTAGATCCGTTGGAGCATCGGGTGGGTCTCGTCCCCCCGCCAGTACGCCCCGGCCACCGAAAGCAGCTTCATCGCCGCCGACTCCACCGCTCCGGTCGACCGCAGGTGCGGGCCCCGACAGAGATCGATGAACTCGCCCTGCGCGAAGAAGGAGGCCGTCTCGCTCTCGAGGTCGTCGACGAGCTCGACCTTGTAGGTTTCGCCTCGCGATTCCAGCAGCGCGCGGGCCTCCCGTCTCGGAAGCTCCTTCCGGACGATCGGCAGGTCGGCCTCGATGATCCGAACCATCTCTTCGGTGATCCGCTCCAGGTCGTCCTCATTGAACGTCTCCGCCAGATCGAAGTCGTAGTAGAACCCGTCCTCGATCGCCGGTCCGATCCCGAGCTTGACCTCGGGGAAGAGCCTCCTCACCGCCTGGGCCATGATGTGCGTCGTCGTGTGCCGCAGCGTCTCCAGCGCCTGCGGCGTGCCCGTCGTGACGAGCGTCAGCGTGCAGTCTTCGGTCAGCGTCTCGCGAAGATCGCGGAGCGTTCCGTCCACCACCGCGCAGACCGTCGCCTCCGCGAGGCGCGGCCCGATCGACGACGCGACCTCGAGGATCGAAACGCCCCGAGGTTGCTCCAGGATGGACCCGTCCGGCAAAGAGATCTGGATCATCGTCCCTCCTTGGGATGGAAGTGCCGTATCTTACTCGGGAAGTCCGCTTGAGACCAACGGTAGCGCGCGCGGCTCTCGCCGGAGGATTCGCTACAGGATGTATCGGGATAGATCCGGATCCTTGACGATCCCGCTCAAACGTTCCTCGACGTACGCCTTGTTGACGACGACCGTTTCCCCTCGCCGAGCGTCCGCGTCGAACGAGACATCCTCCATGAGCTTCTCCATCACCGTCGTCAAGCGGCGCGCTCCGATGTTCTCGGTCGTCTGGTTCAACTCGTACGCGATGTCCGCGATGGCGGCGACCGCGTTCTCCTCGAATCGGAGGGCGACTCCCTCGGTCTCCATCAACGCGCGGTACTGCGTCACCAATGCGTCCTTCGGTTCGCAGAGAATCCGACGGAAGTCCGCCGCGGTCAGGCTGTCCAGCTCGACTCGGATCGGCAGCCTCCCCTGCAGCTCGGGGATCAGGTCCGAGGGCTTCGACATGTTGAACGCCCCCGCTGCGATGAACAGGATGTTCTCGGTGCTCACCGCGCCGTACCGCGTCCGCACCGCGGTCCCTTCGAGGAGCGGCAGCAGGTCGCGCTGCACTCCCTGGCGCGAGACTCCCGGACCGCCGGTCTCCTCGCGCCCGCCGGCTGCGATCTTATCCAGCTCGTCGAGGAAGACGATCCCCATCTCCTCGGCCAATTGGAGACCGGCCTGCCGGACTTCCTCCATGTTGATCAGCGTATCGACGACCTGCTCGAACAGGTAGCCTCGCGCCTCCCGAATCCGCATCCGCCGCTTCTTTCGAGAGGTCGGAAGCAGTCCGGAGAGGACGTTGCCCATGTCGATGCCAACCTGGTCGATCCCGTCCTGCGAGAAGACCTCCAGCTGCGGCGCGACCGATTCTTCGACCATAATCTCGATGTAGCGCTCCTCGAGGTCACCCTTCTCGAGCTTGGCGCGAAGCTTCTCCCGGGTCGCGTGCACCGACTCCGCCCGCTCTTCGTCGCCCTCCCCGGTCGGCAAGAGGGCGTTGAGGATCTCCTCGGCGACGAGCCGCTCCGCCTCCTCTTCCACCCGATAGATCTCCTCTTCCCGGATCATGTCAATCGCGATGTCCACCAGATCGCGGATCATGGATTCGACGTCGCGCCCGACGTAGCCGACCTCGGTGAATTTCGTCGCTTCCACCTTGACGAACGGGCAGGTCGTCAGCCGCGCCAAGCGCCGCGAGATCTCCGTCTTGCCCACCCCGGTCGGACCGATCATCAGGATGTTCTTGGGCTTGATCTCGGTGCGGATCTCCTCCTCGACGTACTGACGGCGCATCCGATTGCGCAGGGCGATGGCGACCGATCGCTTCGCCGCGTCCTGTCCGACGATGTACTTGTCCAGCTCTTCGACGATCTGCTTCGGTGTCAGACCGCTCAGCCGTTCCTCGGATACCTCAATCAACGGGCTCATCGATGACGTCACCACTCGATCCCTTCCAGCGTGATCTCGTTGTTCGTGTAGATGTCGATCTCCGCTGCGATCTCCAAAGCACGTCGGGCGATCCGGTCGACCGAGAGGTCTCCTGCCTCCATCAGCCCTTTCGCCGCCGCCAGGGCGTACGGTCCACCGGACCCAATGCCGATGACTCCTTCGTCCGGCTCCAACACGTCACCGGCACCGGAGATCATCAGAAGGCCCTCCTCGCTGACCGCCACAATGACGGCCTCGAGATGGCGCAAGACCCGATCGGTTCGCCACTCCTTCGTCAGCTCGACGGCGGACCGCCGGAGCCTTCCGTCGTACTTCTTCAGCTTCCCTTCGAACTTGTCCAAAAGCGCCAGGCAATCGGCCGTCGCCCCGGCGAATCCCGCCAATACCGCGTCGTTGTGGAGCCGATAGAGCTTCTTCGTGCTCCGTTTGATCACGGTGGTATCCAGCGTCGCTTGACCGTCGCTTGCCACAACGGCTCGTCGCTCCGCATCCGAGTGGATCGCCAGGATCGTTGTGCTTCGAACGTGCTTCATAAGAGCCCTATTCTACTCCCTCTGCAATGCCCATCAATCGGGCGGCTTGGCTTCTGTCTTGTCGACTTACTCCACAGCTGTGCTACGCCTTTCTAGTACTACTCTCTAGTCCGAGATATAGAGTAGTTGTTGTAGTAGGGTACGCACGAGACTGTGAAGTATCACGGAACCATGGATTGGAACGCATATCTAGGCGAGCCGTTCCGGTGGAAAGAGAGGGGATAGCAGGCCGTCGTCTGTGGACAGCTTCTGTGGATTCACCAGGCGGCCCATGCTCGTGTCTCCGCTCCACAGGATGAACCTGGGAAACGAACCGGTTCTCCACAGGGAGGAGGTAGGACGACGGGCGACGGTGGTTAGGAAGTGACGGAATAGCGTGCCGCCAAGTTCTCTTGAAGCTCGCCGATCTCGGCGAAGAGCAACGGTGTCTCCTCGATCATGGATTTGACCTTCATGTAGGAGTGCATGATCGTCGAGTGGTCGCGATCGCCGAATTCGCGGCCGATGGCCGGAAATGAGTGGTCGGTCATCTCGCGGGCCAGGAAGATGGCGATGTGGCGGGCCTGCGTGATCTCCTTCTTCCGGCTCGAGCTCTCGATTTCGGTACGCTTGACGTTGTACCGTGAGGCGACCTCTTCTTTGATGTGATGGATCGTCAATCGAGGGCGCTGGCCCTCCTTCGGAAGCATCCCTTCGAGCGTCTTCGGCGTGAGCGGTTGGCCGCCGAGTTCGGCGAACGCGAGCACCTTGACCAACGCACCTTCGAGCGCACGGACGTTCGACGAAATTCGGCGGGCGATCAGTTCCAGGATGCCGACGTCGATGTCAAGGCCGCGGCTTGCCGCCTTCTCGCGGAGAATCGCAATGCGGGTCTCGAGATCCGGAGCCTGGATGTCGGCGACAAGCCCCCAACGAAAGCGCGATACCAACCGCTCCTGAAGGCCGGAGAGGTCTTCAGGCGCGCGGTCGCTGGAGAGGACGATCTGCTTCTCGTTGCCGTGGAGCTCGTTGAACGTGTGGAACAGCTCCTCCTGAGTCGCTTCCTTCCCTTCGAGGAAATGGACGTCGTCGATCAGTAGGAGGTCGATCTGGCGATACTTGTTTCGAAACGCCGCGGTGGTGTTGTTTCGGATCGCGTTGATCAGCTCGATGGCGAACCGCTCGGACGACGTATACACGATGGAACTACCCGGGGAGATCTCATGGACGCAGTTCCCGATGGCCTGCAACAGGTGAGTCTTTCCCAGACCGACGTTTCCGTAGATGAACAACGGGTTGTACGAGATGCCTGGCTTCTCGGCGACGGCCTCCGACGCGAAGTAGGCGAGATCGCAGTTCTTCCCGCGGACGAAAGAGCGGAACGTGTAGTCGGGATTGAGCGGAAGAGCGTCGCTACGCGGCGACTCCGAGCGTGTGGACGTTCGTCGGTCGGCAACGGATGGGTTCTCGGCGATCTGGATCACGAGGGCCACGGGATGCTCGCAGGACTTGGAGGCGATCTCCTCGATCATGTTACGATAGCGACGTTCGATTCCGCCTTTGGTGAACGGATCCGGCACGGCGATCGTCAGGGATCCGTCGTTCAGAGCGACAGGGTGCGCCTCCTGGAACCAGGTCTCGAAGCTCGAGTAGGAGATCTCCGACTTCAACGTGGACAGAACGGAATCCCATACAGCGGTTGCGGTTGCGGCCATTCGGACACCCTTCTCGCTCGGTCGATCAGCGAACGGAATGTATCGTAGCGTCCTCACCACAGTCAAGGGGACGGATGGACGGGTCGTCGCGACAGGGAGCGTTCGTGAGGCCCATCGGATCGGCGGAACGTCCATCGCGGACGGATGACGCGGCTCCGACTTGTTCGAGTGTCCATATTGAATCGCGACGGGGCGAGAGCGGCGCCCAACCGTGGCGGAGGCTCGTGTCCGGGCGGGAACCTGTGGAAAAACCCGAAACGGCTGTTGGAGTAAGAAACGCACCTGTGGAAAATCCTGCGGACGGGCGGAGCAAACGCGCCCAGAACGCGACCGGCCGGGATCGCAAGAGAACGAAGCGAAAGACGAGCGGTGACTTATCCACAAGGAAGTCCTCAAATCGTCGGATTTCCAGGCGCTTCTCCACAAGGTTTTCCACAGAGGCGAAGAAGCAGGTGTGGCACAAAACAGCGATTCCAAGGGCGTTTTGTGGCTCGGAGGAACGAACCTTCGACGCCGCCCGGGCCATGGGATGGGACGGATGTCCTCTCGTCGCTTGTCGAAGAGGCGAAAAGGAATGGTGCCGAGGCCCAGATTCGAACTGGGGACACCCGCCTTTTCAGGGCGGTGCTCTACCAACTGAGCTACCTCGGCGCGCTGGCGGGGACGACCGGATTTGAACCGGCGATCTCTGGAGTGACAATCCAGCGTCCTAGACCTGACTAGACCACGCCCCCGAGACGCGAAAGCTCACTGGGCGAGACAGGACTCGAACCTGTGACCTTCCGGATGTAAGCCGGATGCTCTCCCAGCTGAGCTACTCGCCCATTATAGCGGGCACCCTTTGCTCCGCAAGGGACTCGCTTCTGTGTCCCCAAGGGGATTTGAACCCCTGCCGCCGGGATGAAAACCCGGTATCCTAGGCCGCTAGATGATGGGGACTCGAAAGCCGCCGGATTATAGATCAGGCGGCCGCTTGGTTCCAATCGGAGTGGGTCGTGCTGGATTCGAACCAGCGACTCCCTGATTAAAAGTCAGGTGCTCTGCCACTGAGCTAACGACCCAAGCAGGTGGGGTATCCCTCTGTGGGTCGTGCAGGACTTGAACCTGCAACCAACGGATTAAGAGTCCGCTGCTCTACCATTGAGCTAACGACCCGGACCGATAGAATGGTACGAGTGGGCGTTTGGGGTGTCAAGACTTGATGCCAGTCTACGCCATCCCCTACGATCGGGACATGGATCCATTGCCGTTCTCCCCTCCTCCCCCGCCGCCGCTGGCCGAGCGGATGCGACCAACGGTCCTCGACGACGTGATCGGGCAGGCGCAGCTCGTCGGCCCCGAGGGGCCGCTGCGCTCGCTGATCGAGCGGGGCGCGTACCGCGCTCTCCTGTTCTGGGGACCGCCGGGAACCGGGAAGACGACGGTCGGTCGGATCATTGCCGCCCGTGCTGAAGCCCGGTTCGTCCATTGCTCCGCTGCCCTGACCGGGGTACGCGAGGTCCGGCAGGTGCTCGAGGACTCGCAGTTCCGAAGCCGCACGCAGGGGAAGCGCGATCTCCTGTTCCTCGACGAAATCCACCGCTTCAACAAGGCGCAGCAGGACGTGCTGCTCTCGTTCCTCGAGGAAGGGTCTGTCATCTTTATCGGGGCGACGACCGAGAACCCCTCGTTCGCGTTGAACTCGGCCCTCCTGTCGCGCTGTCAGCTGTTCTGCTTCGCGCCGCTGGACGACAGTGCGGTTCATCAACTGGTCGAGTCGGCGGTCCGGTCCGACCGCGGGCTGGGGGGGCATTACGACCTGACCGAGGAGGCGATACAGCTCCTCGTGGCGCTGTCTGACGGGGATGCGCGCCGGGCGCTGACGACGCTGGAGCTGGCCTCCAGTATCGCGGAAGGCGGAACGATCGACGCCGACCTCGTAGCCCGGGCGGTCCAACGTAAAGGGATGCGTTACGACCGCGCCGGCGACGAGCACTACAACGTGGTCTCCGCGCTCCACAAGTCGGTTCGCAACTCCGATCCGGACGCCGCGCTGTACTGGCTCGCGCGGATGATCGAGGGCGGCGAGGACCCTCGGTTCATCGCGCGCCGGCTGATCCGGATGGCCTCCGAGGACATCGGGTTGGCCGATCCCGCGGCCCTCGTCCAGGCTGTCGCGGCGTGGCGAGCGGTCGAGGCGATCGGGCTTCCCGAGTGCGAGCTTGCGCTGGCCCAGGCGGCCGTTTACCTTGCGACGGCCGAGAAGAGCAACGCGCTGTATTGCGGTCTGGGGGAGGCTCTCCGTGAGGTTCGCGGGCGGCCGATCGAGGAGGTGCCGCTTCATCTGCGCAACGCTCCGACCCGGATGATGAAGGAGCTCGGCTACGGGGCGGGGTACCAGTACGCGCATGACCTGGAGGGCGGGATCGCGCGGATGGACTGCCTCCCCTCGTCCCTGGTCGGCCGGCGCTTCTATCGACCGACGGACCGCGGGCAAGAGGCTCGCATTGCGGAGAGGCTTGAGCGGTGGCGGCGCCTCCTCGGTGCGGAGGAGGAAAGGCCCGCCGGGGCGTAGCCGACTAGTTCGGCTCTTCGTCCTCGTGCCGGTCGAGGTATTGAAGGATCGCATCGACGATCAAGTAGTTCATCGAGCGATCCGTCTTCTTCGCGAGGTCCTGCAGCCGCCGGATCGGACGGTGGCCGGCCTTGCTCTTCGGTATGTAGATAGACAGCGCGTTCGAACGAGTTACCATCGATGCCCCCTTGTATACGCCTATTATACTTAATGGCATCGCGTTCGCAAACGCACCTCGGAGTAGACGCTACCGCGAAAGGACGCCATTGAGAGGAAACGGGAGCGAGGGGCAACTGCTACTGCTGGTGGAGATGCCGCTTAATATCCAGTTTGGCGGACTTCTCGAACGGCTCGTCGACCAGCGAGATCTGTTCCTTGGACTTGATCCGCTTGAACACCGCGAGGTTCTCGCTCCGCTCCTTGACGGCTTCCCAGATATGATCGAGCGCTGCCTCCGGGGTCTCGATGCCCATTTCCTTCAACGTGGCCCAATTCGGGTAAATCTGTGCTGCGACGGCCGGCGCGCCTTGGCGACTGCCTTCGTAGACCATGATCTCCTCGATCGAAGGGATAGTGACGAGCTCCCACTCGATCTCCTCGGGGTAGACATTCTTCCCGGTTTCGAGAACGATCACGTTCTTCGCTCGGCCGGACAGGACCAACCGACCGTTCACGTACGTTCCCAGGTCGCCCGTGTGGAACCAGCCTTCGTCGTCGATGACCTCGTCGGTGGCGGTCGGGTTCTTGTAGTAGCCGGCCATGATATTCGGGCCCTTGGCGAGAACTTCGCCGACCCCGTCCTCGTTCGGGTCCTCGATCTTGAGCTCGATCCCGGGGATCGGCGCCATACCCGGCAGTTCGTCGAATGCTTCGCACATCGTCAGGAGCGGCGACGTCTCCGTCAGGCCGTATCCTTCCATGATCCCGAGCCCCATCCCGCGGAAACCCGCGGCCGCCTCGGGACTGAGTGGAGCGCCTCCGGAGGTGAAGAACCGGAACTGCCTTCCGAACAGTTTGCGCTTCACCAGCTTGCCCATCAGCGTGGGGGAGGACCGGTAGATCGCGCGCTTGACGGCGCTTTCGCGGATCGAGCCCATCACCCGCCCGTACAGCACGTTGTACAGCTTCGGCACGCCGAGAATGATCGTCGGGTGGGCCGCCTTCATCACTTGAGCGAGGTTGCGGTCGACCGGCGTATATGTGGTCGTGGCCCCGACGACCATCGGCGTCACCAGCGTGATCGTCAGTCCGTAGATGTGGTTCCACGGCACGATGGACAGAAAGTCGTCGTTGGGCATCAGGTCGACGAGCTTCGCAGCGGACAGCGCGTTGGAGCTGATGTTGGCGTGGGTGAGCATCGCGCCCTTGGCATTGCCGGTCGTTCCCGAGGTGTACATCAGAATGGCGAGCTTCGACGGGTCGATCTCGGCGCGGGGAAGCTCGTTCTTGCCCAAGAGGAGGGCGTCGAGGAAGAGCACCTTCTCGTCGTGGACGCGGTCCATCGAGACGACGAACGGCTTGTTGGGCAGTTCCGAGCGAAACGACTGGACGGCCTCGATCTTGCTGCCGGAGGCGACGATTCCTTTGACCTCGGCCTCTCGGAGGATCCGCTCGATCTCGCCACGCTGCAACTCTGGGTCGAGAGGGACGACGACCGCGCCGCAGCGCAGGACAGCGAAGAAGCTCGTCGCCCACGCAGCGCGTGGTTTTGCAATCAGAGCTATCCGATCGCCGGCGGAGACACCCAGCTCGGACAAGGCGGTGGCAAAGCGGCCGACCATCTCCCCGAGGCGCTCGTAGGTGATCTCGTTCAGGACAAGCCGGACGCCTCGTCCGCGCTTCCTTTCTTTCGGAATGGGCATTCGCAACGCGACGCGGTCCCCGTGCTTCTCGACCGTGTCATCCAGCAGTTTCGGGATCGTCGGATACATGCGCGTCTCCTTTGTCCTCGAGCCGATTCGGTCCACCCCTTTGCAACGCGGAGCGAACGATAGCCTAGCTGATTTGCCTCACCTTGGCGTGGCTGAGGTATTTCTCCGCCTCGATGGCGGCCATCGCCCCTTCTCCGGCAGCGACCACCGCTTGGGCGTAGCGATGGGCGTCGATCCGCGCATCGCCCGCTGCGAAGATCGCCGGCGCGCTCGTCGCGAGGTGCTTGTCGGTCACGATGTACCCGTCCGGATCGAGGTCAACTGTGCCGCGCAGGAACTCGGTCTGAGGAAGATGGCCGATGTTGACGAAGACCCCGTCGATCGGGATCTCCACCCTCTCACCGGTGGACAGGTTCCTCAGTCGAACCGCCTCGACTCGGTCCCCGCCGAGGATCGCGTCGACCACTTGGTTCCACAGGAAGTCGATCTTGGGATGGTCCTTCGCCCGCTGCTGAAGGATCGCCGAAGCCCGGAATGCCTTCGGATCGTCCTTCGGGTGACGGACGACGATCGACACTGACTCGACGAACCGAGTGAGGAACAGGGATTCCGTGAGTCCCGAGTCCCCGGCGCCGACCTCGAGGATTCGCTTGTTCTGAAAGAAGAACCCGTCGCACGTCGCGCAGTACGAAACCCCTTTCCCCTTGAGGCGTCGTGCGCCTTCGGCGGCGAGTTCCTTCGGCCTCGATCCACACGCGAGGATGACCGTTCGCGCCTCGATCCGATGTTCGGAAGTCACGACGGTGTGCATCAGTTCGCCGGGCTCGACACTCGATGCCTCGTCGAGGACGAACTGCGCACCGAACCGCTCGGCCTGTGCGCGGACCCTTCCCATCAGTTCCGGAGCGGAAACGGCCTCAGCAAACCCGGGCCAGTTCTCGAGGAAATCGGTCTCGTTGAGTTGTCCGCCGGGAAGTGCTCGTTCGATCACCACGGTCGACAGCAGCGCTCGCCCCGCGTAGATCGCGGCCGTCAGACCGGCCGGCCCGGCTCCGACAATGGCGACGTCCACCGGACTGCCCTGTTGAACCATAGTCCGGATTATAGGTCAGCCCGAGTCGAGATCAAAAGCCTCCAGTTCGAAGCTGTCCTTGGTTGATTCGATGACCTGCTTGATCCGCAGCTTCGCCTTCTCGAGATCCTCTTTGATCGACGCGGCGAGGGGGAGGCCCTCCTCGAACAGGGCGAGCGCCTCATCGAGCGACAGCTCGGCATGCTCGAGCCGAGCGGTGATCTCCTCAAGCTTCTTGAGCGACTGCTCGATGTTCATTCGGGATTCACCTCCTCGACGCGGGATGTCATCCGGCCGGCGGCGAGGCGCGTCTCGATCCCGTCTCCCGGGGAGACCTCGCTTGCGTCGCGGAGCGGCCTGGAGGAGCCGGCGGCGAACGTGAGGGAGTATCCGCGCTGCAGCGGGAGATGGGGATCCGAGAGGCGGAGGACCTCCGCCGCGTGTCGGGCGGCCCGCTGGTGGACGCTCCACACACGCGCCACGCCGCGGAGCGCCCCGCCGACCGCGGTGTCGAGCCGCTGTCCGAGGGTCTCAAGGAGCCGCTGGGGGAGCCGGAACAGGTAGCCTCGCAGCTGGGACCGCAAGGCGGTGCGCCGGGCCCGCAGCGTCAACCCGGCCGCGCGAGCCATCCGGGACGCCGCCGCATCGAGCCAGGCCAGGACTTCGGTGCGATTCGGAACGGCCAGCTCGGCTGCCGCCGACGGGGTGGGAGCGCGTCGGTCGGCGACGAAGTCGGCGATCGAGAAATCCACCTCGTGACCGACGGCGGAGAGAACGGGGATCGGACAGTCGAAGATCGCCCGAGCGAGCGCCTCGTCGTTGAACGCCGCCAGGTCCTCGGCCGATCCACCACCGCGCCCGACGATCAGCGTGTCCAGCAGCGCGACCTGCTGTGAGAATCGGACGGCGAGGTCGACCGCGCCGCAAAGCTCGGCGGGGGCAGCGTCGCCCTGAACCGAGGACGGGAACAGCACGACCTCGACGGACGGCCATCGTCGCTCGAGGATCGAGACGATGTCGCGGATCGCCGCTCCGCTCCGGGAGGTGATCACGCCGATCCGTTTTGGAAACGTGGGAATCGGGCGTTTGTGCTCGGTGGAGAAGAGACCTTCCTTCTCGAGCTTCCCCTTCAGCTGCTCGAACGCGAGGCGGAGAGCGCCGGCGGTGACCGGCTGGATCAACGTCGCCACGAACTGGTACCGGCCACGCGGTTCGTAGATCGTCAGTCGGCCGAAGGCAAGGATCACCGTTCCCGGCTCGACGGCCGAATCGGCGAGGAGCAGGGAGCGGCTGCGGAAGCGCACGGCGCTGAGTTCCCCCGCTTCGTCCCGAAGCGTGAAGTACAGATGTCCGGAAGGGGCCCGCTTGAGCTCGGAGATCTCTCCCTTGACCCAGATCTCCGCGAACCGTCTTTCCAGCAGCTCGCGGGCGGTTCGGTTCAGCTCGCTGACCGTGTAGATGTGCTGCGGCTCGATCATGGTCGGAGACAGTGTACCGGGCCGGTGCGCGAAAGCCGAAGATGAAGCCGAAAGCTTGAAACACACTGTGTTTCGGGCTATGATTCGTATATGACAGGAGACGGTGAGGGCCGTTTCCCTTCCACGATGCGCCTCAAGCTTCGGAGAGACTTCCAGCAGGTCTACCGGAAGGGCGCCGCGTGGAAGGGAAGCTGCTTTTCTCTCCACGCCCTCCCTCGGGAGGATCGGGTTCGTCTCGGGATCGTCGTGCCGCGACGGTTCGGAACGGCGGTCCAGCGGAACCGGGTCAAGCGCCGCCTCCGCGAAGCGTTTCGCCGCGTTGCGTCCGCGCTCCCGCCGACGGATGTCATTGTGCGGCCGATGGAGAGCTGCGAGCGGTTCTCGGTCGAGGAGATCGGACGGATGCTCATCCGGGGCGTCGGAGAGGCCCTCACAAGGGAGGTCGAGGAGTGAACAAAGAGACGATCAAGCTGACCAAAGAAGGGTACAGCCTGATGCAGCAGGAGCTCGATCAGGCCCAGAAGACCCTCTACGAGGAGATTCCCGAGAAGCTGAAGGCGTCGAAGCTGAACGGGGGCGATCTTCGGGAGAACAAGGAGTACATGTACCTTCAGAGCCAGCAGCAGTACTACGAGCGGGAGGTGCGGCGACTGACGTCGATCCTCGAGGTCGCGGAGGTTCTTCCCGACGAGGAGATCAGCAAGGACGTCATCGGCATTGGGTCTCGATTCATCCTGCAGGACCTCACCCTCAAGGAGAGCGGGACGTTCACCCTGGTCAGTCCGGCGGAGGTCGATCTGGAGGGCGGCAAGATCTCGATGGCCTCACCGGTGGGCCGGGTCCTCCTCGGCAAGCGAGAGGGAGATGAGGTGACGGCCGAGCTTCCTTGGGGAACGAGCAAGTACCGCGTCATCGCGATCAACAGGTAGCACGACTCGGGAGCCCTTGATGTCCGATCCGTTGGTTCAGGCGCGCTTGGAGAAACTTCGCGCGCTGAGAGAGCAAGGTGTCGATCCGTACCCGGCGCGCGTTCCCCGCGTGGAGCGCATTGCGTCGGTTGTCGATCGGTTCGGCGAGCTCGATGTCGAGGAACACAGCGGGGAGACGGTCGCCGTTGCGGGTCGCCAGATGGCGATCCGCGGAATGGGAAAGGCGTCGTTCCTCGACCTGCGCGACGGGTCGGGGAAGATCCAGATCCACGCCGCGGCCGATCGGCTCGGGACGACGTCGTACGACGCCCTCGGTCAGAGCGACATCGGCGACATCCTCGCCATCCGCGGAGAGGTCTTCCGCACCCGCCGCGGGGAGCTAACGATCGCGGCGGACGAATGGACCCTTCTTGCCAAGTCGCTTCGCCCGCTGCCCGAGAAATGGCACGGCTTGAAGGACGTCGAGATCCGGTACCGGCACCGTTCGCTCGATCTGATTGCCAACGACGACGTGCGCGACACGTTCGTGAAGCGGTCGCGGATTCTGTCTGCGATGCGGCGCGCGCTCGACGAGGAGGGGTTCCTTGAGGTCGAGAACCCGGTCCTGCAGACGGTCGCCAGCGGCGGTCACGCGCGGCCGTTCGTGACGCACCACAACGCGCTCGACGCCGATCTGTACCTTCGCATCGCGCTGGAACTCCACCTGAAGCGGCTGTTGGTCGGCGGACTGGATCGCGTCTACGAGATGAGCAAGTGCTTCCGCCACGAAGGAGTGTCGACCGAGCACAACCCCGAGTTCACCATGCTCGAAATCTACCAAGCGTACGCCGACTACGAGGAGATGATGCGACTGGTCGAGCGGCTGATTCACGCCGCGCTGGAGGCGGTCGGCATACCACCCCGGGTCGGGTTCAAGGAACAGACGGTCGACTTCACGCCGCCGTGGGCGCGGATCGCGATAATCGACGCAGTGGCGGAGGCAACCGGGATCGATCCGGAGATCCTTCGAACCGAGGCGGCGGTCGAACAGGCCGTGTCGCGCGGGATCGATCCGCGGCCCGGGTGTCCCGGCGAGGCGGTCGAGGCTCTGTTCGCCCGATTCGTCGAGCCAAACCTGATCCAGCCGACGTTCATCGTCGACTACCCGCTCGAGATCTCCCCGCTCGCCAAGCGGAAGCCCGACGACGACGGATTGGTGGAGCGGTTCGAGCTGTTCGCCGGCGGCATCGAGCTGGCCAACGCGTTCACCGAGCTGAACGATCCGGTCGATCAGCGGGCGCGGTTCGAAGCGCAGGAACGCCTCCGCGCGGCCGGAAACGAGGAGGCGCAGCCGATCGACGAGGACTTCCTGTACGCGATCGAGCACGGGATGCCGCCTGCGGGGGGGATGGGGGTCGGCGTCGACCGGCTGGTGATGCTGCTGACCGGCTCGCCCTCGATCCGCGACGTGATCCTGTTCCCGGCGATGCGGAGGAAAGACGAATGATCCAGACGATTGCCTCCCTCGCCCGGCGGTTCGACGATTGGATCGACACCGCGCTTCACTGGGATCGGCGGGCGGTCCACGCGATCGCCGAGCATCCGCGGCTGCGCCGTTTCGCGCGGATGTTCATCACCGCGACGTACCTCGGGGACGGCTACTTATGGGGCAGCCTCGGCCTGGGGCTGATCCTGTTCGGTCGGCCGGTCGATCGGCTGTACGTGCTGATCGGTCTTGCGATCACGATCGTCAACGTATCCCTCTTTCGCCTAGTCAAAGTCCTTATCGGACGGCTGCGCCCGATGAACGTGATGCCGCAGCTTCGATCCCGGATCGTCGACGGATACTCGTTCCCTTCGGGCCACGCCACGACGTCGTTCGGTCTCGCTTGGGTCGTCGCACAGAGCTATCCGCACCCCGTCGTCCAGGCCGGCGTCTACTTCGCGGCCGCGACGATCGCCTTCTCCCGCGTCTACGTTCAGGAGCACTACCCGCTCGACGTGTTCGGCGGGGCGGTCCTTGGAACCGTCGTCGCTGTCTTGCTTTATCCGCCTCTGACCTGGCTGTTCTTTTGACAGATACGAAGGCGGTTTCGTACAATTCGAGGCGCTTGACCGCGCGCAACAGAGAGGGAGGGTTCGATGAAACACCACTTCTCGCGTCGGGTGGCCGGAGCAAAAAGATCGGCAATCCGCGAGCTGCTCAAGCTCACCGAACAACCGGACATCATCTCCTTCGGGGGAGGTCTCCCCGCGCCGGAGACGTTTCCGCATGAGGAGATGGCGGAGATCGCGGCGGACATGATCCGCAACAACTACTCGAACGTGCTGCAGTACGGGCTGACGGAGGGAAGCAAGACCCTCCGCCAGGCGGTCTGTGATTGGCTGACCCCCCAGGGGATCGAGGTGACGATCCACGAGCTGCTGGTCACGACCGCGTCGCAGCAGGCGCTGGATCTGCTCTGCAAGGCGTTCATCGATCCGGGAGACGTGATCTTCTGCGGGCTCCCGACGTACCTGGGCGCGGTGCAGGCGTTCACGCTCTTCCAGGTCGACAAGATCGGCGTCCCGCTCGAAGACGACGGGATGGACCTCGACGAGCTCGAGCGGCGGATCGAACGCGCGAAGGCCGAAGGCAAGACGCTCAAGGCGGTCTACGTGATCCCCGACTTCCAGAATCCGAGTGGGATCACGATGTCGCTCGAGAAACGGAAGCGGCTGCTCGAGATCGCGCAGCGGGAGGACCTTCTGATCTTCGAGGACAACCCGTACGGGCATCTGCGGTTCGCCGGCGAGCCGGTTCCCTCGATCTGCTCCCTCGACAAGGAGGGGCGGGTGATCCTGCTGCTCACCTTCTCCAAGACCCTCTGCGCGGGCCTCCGACTGGCCGTCATGCTCGCCCGCGGCGACCTGATGGACGCCCTCGTGCGCGCGAAGCAAGCGACCGACCTGTGTACGTCGAAGCTGACGCAGCATCTGGCGGCGCAGTACATGATCCGCTACGGACTCGAGAAGCATCTGAAGGAGATCCGGCCGATCTATCGCAAGAAGCGGGACGCGATGATCGCCGCGCTCGAGCGATACATGCCCGAGGACGAGGGGATCCGCTGGACCGAGCCCGAGGGCGGGCTGTTCGTATGGATGCGCCTTCCCGAAGGGATCGACGCGACCGATCTACTGAAGGACGCGATCGAGCACAAGGTCGCCTACGTCCCCGGGACCTCGGCGTACGTCGACGGAGGCGGTCGCAACACGCTTCGGCTGGCGTTCTCGCTCGCGACCCCCGAGGTCATCGACGAGGGGATCCGGCGGCTCGCGGAGGTTGTGAAGACGGCGATTGAGGCGAAGCGGGTCGCCGCCGCCGCGCGGTAGCTACCCAGGGGAGAATCGAAGACCGAAACGGGCATCGAGCCGAACACTCGGTGCCCGTCCGCATTCAGCCGTTACGCGCCGTCTACGAGAAGATCGCGTCCGGCAGCGCCTCGACGAACGCGGTCGTCAGCTGGATCGTCCGTTCGAGGTCGCAGAGCCGCAGGGTCGAGATCGGGGAGTGGATGTACCGGCACGGCACCGAGATCACCCCGGCGAGGACGCCACCCCGGCTCAGGTGGATCGCCCCCGCATCGGTACCGCCGAACGTCGGCAGTTTGTACTGGTAGGGAATAGCCTTGCTTTCGGCGACCGCCTCCAGCGCGGCGACCAGCCGTCGGGAGACGACGATCGATCGGTCGGCCACGCTGATCGCCGGGCCGAGCCCGAGGCGGACCGGCTGCCGCTCCGGCGAGACGCCCGGCATGTCGGCCCCGATTGTCCCTTCGATCGCGAGGGCCAGGTCCGGCTCGAGTTGGTACGCCGCCGTCCGTGCCCCGCGCAGCCCGAGCTCTTCGCCGAAGACGAACGAGAAGGCGACGGTCATTCCGAGCTCCCGCTCGGCCAGGCGACGGGCCGTCTCGATCAGCACCGTGCACCCAGCTCGGTCGTCGAACGCCTTCCCGGTGACGTAGCCGTCCCGCAGCTCGGTAAACGGGTAGTGAATCGTGAATGGATCGCCGATTCGGATCCCCATCTTCGTCACTTCGTCCCGCGACGTCGCCCCGACGTCGACGAACATGCTCTCCATCGGGATCGGCTTCTTCCGCTCGTCGGGCGGCACGATGTGCGGCGGCGCGGTCCCGATCACCCCCTGGCGTTTCGTCCCTTCGCGGGCGAGAAGCACGATCCGATGACCAGGGACGATCCGCTCGTCCCATCCTCCGATCGGCGCGAACCGCAGGTATCCGTTGTCGTCGATCCACTGGACGATGAACCCGACCTCGTCCATGTGAGCGTCGAGCATCAGCGTGCGATCCCCTGATCCCCGACGGATGGCGAACAGGTTTCCGAGCGCGTCGGTCTTGACCTCGTCGACGAGCGGGGAGACGAGGGCGGCGATCTTCTCGCGCACCTCGTCTTCGAACCCGGCGACGCCGAACCCATCGGACAGCTCCCGCAGGACCTCCACCGATTGCATCTGTCCAACCCCTCCTCACTTGGCGTCCGAAGAACCGGGCGCGTCACGACGGCCCCTGGGCGCCGCGCAGAGTGTAAGCCGCGCGGATTCCCGCCACCACCGACGGTCGACTCGGTATGCCCGTCAGCGGGCCAACCGCCGCCGCACCCGTTCGGCGAGCCCGTGCGGGATCCCCGCCTTTTCGGCGATTTCGTCGGCCGAGGCGTGCGACAGGCGGGCCACGGAGCCGAACGCCTCGATCAGCGCGGTCTTCCGCTTCGGGCCGATCCCGGGGATGTCGTCGAGGATGGACGAGAGGCTGCGCTTCGCGCGAAGCCGCCGGTGGTAGGTGATCGCGAACCGGTGCGCTTCATCCCGGATCTGACGGAGGAGGAGCAGCGCCGGGCTCTCCGGTTCGAGAGCGATCGGCTCGGATCGACCGGGACGGAAGACCTCCTCGTGGCGCTTCGCCAGCCCGATCGCCTCGATCCCCTCGACGTTCGCCTCTTGCAGCACGTCGACGGCGACGTTCAGCTGCCCCTTGCCTCCATCGATGAGCAGCAGGTCGGGAAGTTCCGAGAACTTCCCCTTGTGGATCGATGGATCGGACAGCTCGGCCAAGCCGCGTCGGAACCGGCGTCGCAAGACCTCCGCCATCATCGCGTAGTCGTCCGGCTTGCCGGACCGCTGGACCTTGAACCGCCGGTACGCATCGCGCCGCGGCCGTCCGTTCTCGAACACGACCATCGAGCCGGTCGCTTCTCCACCCTGGGTGTTCGAGATGTCGAACGCCTCGATCCGTTGCGGGAAGGCCGACAGGGAGAGCGTCTCGGCCAACTCGACGAGCGCCGCCGCGGCCTCTTTGCGGATCGCCTCGTCCCGCTGTTCCCCCTTCATTGCGAAGCGGGCGTTGTCGTCGGCCAGCATCACCAGATGCCGCTTCTCCCCCCGCTGGGGGACGCGGACGTGTACGCGGCGGCCTCGGAGATCGGTCAACCACCGCTCGAGCCGCTCGATCCCTTCGACGGGGAGGGGGAGGAGGATCTCGCGTGGGACCGACGAGGCGTTCGCGTAGTACTGGGTCAGAAAGGACGACAGGACCTCCGCGTCGGTCGCCTCGTCCGGGACCCGGAGGTGGTACGACTCTCTTCCCGTCATCCGGCCGCCGCGGACGAGGAAGACCTGCGCGTTGGCACGCCCGTTGCCGATGGCCAGGCCGTGGACATCGCGGTCGATCGTGTCGGACAGGACAACCGATTGGCGCATCAGGCTCCGCTGGAGCGACTCGATCTGATCCCGCACGTGCGCGGCCCGTTCGAACCGCTCGGCCACCGCCGCCTGGCTCATCTCGCGGCGGAGCGCGGTGAGCAGGCCGGAGATGCGGCCCTCGAACAGCATCGCGACCCGGTCGACGACCTCGTTGTACTCGTCGAGGTCCACGAGGTCGGCACACGGGGCGAGGCATCGACCGATGTGGTAGTTCAGGCACGGGCGCCTGGGGGTCTGTAAGGGGAGGCGGAGGGTGCAGGTGCGGATCGGGAACAGCTTCTGAGCCAGCTTGAGCGTCGAGCGCATCGCCTTGGCGCTCGTGTACGGGCCGAAGTAGCGGCCCCCGTCGTCGAGCCGCCGGCGGACGACGACAACGCGGGGGAACGGCTCGGCGGTGATCTTGAGGTACGGGTACCGCTTGTCGTCGCGCAGCCGCACGTTGAACCGCGGCTGGTGCCGCTTGACCAACGTGTCCTCGAGGAGGAACGCCTCGGATTCCGTTTCGGTCTGGATCACCTCGAAGTCGGCGATCTGGTCGACGAAGGACTGGGTCCGCCGATCGGTCTCCGCCTGCGCCTGGAAGTACGAACGGACGCGCGGGCGCAGCAAGGCCGCCTTCCCGACATAGATCACCTCACCCTGTGCGTCCTTCATCAGGTAGACGCCCGGCGTCGTCGGGAGGGACTTCAACTTCTCTTCGATCGAGGGGTTGCGTGTCATCGGAGGTCGGCCTCATGGTAGCGAGGTCGCGACGCCGGCTCAAACGCCCGCCGATGGCGGAGCGCTGCGGTTGAACGCTCGCTCGACGTCGCTACAATGGCCTCCTGAACGAACCCGG
>Ga0180433_10002865_pt1 | contig 26006 bp, 25 predicted proteins | sample SS_ome_8_FD_132980 | JGI IMG/M metagenome (GOLD analysis project Ga0180433, IMG submission 132980) | Hypersaline lake sediment archaeal communities from the Salton Sea, California, USA - SS_1_D_1 metaG | ecosystem: Environmental > Aquatic > Non-marine Saline and Alkaline > Hypersaline >... | reverse complement strand
TAGTACGTATCGCCGCCGTAGGAGATCTCCTCCTCCAGCGTGTTATGCATACGCCATGTGGTAGATCCTAGGGTCAGGGCGTATAGCTCGATTGGCTGACCACCAGCTACCGATACTTCATAATCTTCATAGGCCATTAATCAAAGACCTCCTTTGTCGGTACAAAACACTTAGATTGTCCAAGTGCATTATAGTGAGTGATGACGATGTCGTCAACATTAATCCGAACTTTTTCGAGAAATTCTACCCTCTCGATGTCCTCGGGATCGATGTCATACGGCCAAGGACTGTCCACAGTAAGCTGTTCTTCGGATGCGGAGATCTCGGCAGAACCTACAATCGTGCGGGTGAGGATCGTTCCGTCCTTGAGATGCATTCTGAAGTAATCCTTCGGAGCCCGCTGGTAGGCGTTGACCGTGTACCCAATGCTGTCCATGGTGAAAACAGAGGATGTGTTGAGCAGCGTCTGGTTAGGGATCAGGTCCTTGGAGAATGTCGGGATGAAGAACGAGACCTGCTGGCCCTTAAGATAGTGGAGCAATTTACGTAGCTTCCACAGTTCCTCGCGGGTGTTGGTCTTGAATCCCTTGAAGCTACGACGCTTTACTTTATCCCACTGAGAGTGCTCATCGAAAGTGCCAGTGATATTATCAAGGACAAGCACCTTTCTCTCAAGGACCTCAGCCAGGACATTACCGTCAACCATGTTGGGGTCGTCCAGGAAGACCTTACCATCGTATGTGCTCCAGCCACTGGCGTCGGCGATGTCGTTGTCTGTCGCGTCAACAGTCAGCCTTATACTGAAGGTCTGCTGGTTGTACACGTTCTTGGCCGCACTGACTTCGTGGTTGAAGTAAGCCACCATCAAAGGCATGACGTGGATCTTCTTATTACTGCTGGCGTAGTTGTTCGCCGCAGCAGAGTCAAAGGTCAGTGACGTTGATGTCATGCTGTCGATCAGCAAGGCGTCATATGTGAATTCATCCTTGTAGATGATCGCATAACCACCAACATAGAAGTTGGCGTAGTCTGTCGTGTTCACATTAATGGTCAGATCCCCGGCGGTAACATCCGAAGTCAGATAGGACGGCTCATGCCAGGCAGGAGTAGCAACGACCTTAGACTGACGGTCGAACAGAAGCATCTCCATTCTCTTACGGCTTTCCTTGATAGTCATTTCGAACATGGACCGAGGAGTCTTACGGTTGGCAATACGTTGTTCAGTACCGTCAACCGCTTCCAGGATCTTGGTATCAAAGATCAAATGCTCACGCAAAGGAGCCTCAGGCCGGATCGGGAATAGCACGATACGCGAACCAGTGATATAGAACGTGTAGTCTGTCCCATCCTCAGCGTGGAAGGTGTAGCTTGAATCAATAGTGAATCCGCCTGTGGTGTTGATGATACACTGAGCACTCATGCTTCTTTGGCTATTGATTGTAAACGGTGTAGCGGGCACACCAATAATACTGACACCTGAGTCCAGGTTATTCGTTACGCTAGTGATGACGATATCATCAGTGCGGTGGGCATTATATAGCTCCACATCGAACGACTGCTGGCTGACAATATTACCAAGCTCCTGCACCAGCCTGGGCAGCAGGTGAGTCTTCTCGTACCAGAAGTCATGCACAGGAGCACGGTGAACTCCGGACTTGTTCTGGATAGGCTGAACAGGAATATCTTGGGCCTCTTCCGTACCAAGCAGATAACCAGCCATCTCAGTAGGTACTGCCTCACTCCAGCGAGGATCGTGACCTTCATCATGCCGCACCCAGTTAGGGGCGTGGAAATCGATAGGCGTATCCATGATCGTAGCGAAATCATTTGAGTTTGTCACACCCGGTGCTGAAACGAGGAAAGTACCAGAGCCAGACATGGAGGCTTCTGTCTTCACCTTGATAGTAGGTACTACGTCAAAGGTTCCGTCACCTTGTAGTTCAGCATAAGCCCCTTCAACAGGAGAGGAGGCGGTGGCAGAAGTCTTTCCCCATACACGGTAGAGAATAGACCGAGTGCCAGCATCTGCCCAAGTGGAGCCGTCCGTCGAGTGACGACTAGCAAGCCCAGATTGGGCGGTGCCGCTGGCGATGTCAACTGTACCGCTACCGTCGAAGTAGATCACCAGTCCGTAGGTCTTGGATGTTTCTAGCGTGGGACATCCAATTAGCTCGAAGTTCTGCCATACATACGATCCGTATGCAGGTAGGATGCCTAGATCCACTCCAGCAATAGGACTGCCAGTAGGATCATTGCTGCCGTCCAACTCATAGATGGCCAGGTTACCACCATTGGAGTTGGTTCCCTTCATCTTCAACTCAACCTTATCAAGGACGCATTGGTAATCCACTTGGAACGGCAGGCACTTGTAGTAGTACGTACCGAAGGTGTTGCTTGTAGTTCCACTGTCCCATTCATCCTGGACGATGTTAATACAAGGACGGCTACCAAGCCCAGAGGTGTCGCTCCAGGTTCCGTAGGCAAGCTCTTCCAAAGTCTGGCTGAGGATGTGGAAGTTGGCATTGTTACCATCTTCAGAGTCACCCTTGGAGTGGCCGACGATGATGTCCCCTGTCAAAGGCAGTTCGTCGATGGAAGTGATTCCACCGGCACCAGACGAGTCGTCCACATCGTATCGGTTGGCTGTACCAGTGCTGCCGGACTCAGAGCTAATTCTCCAGACCGTTGCATAGTTCGTACTGTTCTCGCGTGTCCCGATATATAGGTCACCGTTAGAGTGTTCCAGGATACACCAACCGTACTTAATACCGGAGATCGTAACAGACCATGTAGGTGTTGTTGTTCCAGCAGTCCACTTATCCACCTGGATAGAAGTAGAGGAAGGGTCACCGATCCCATACAGGTTTGTGTTATGCGGGCTTCTGTAAACACCACGATAGGTTGACGAAGAAGTCTTGTAGTATCTATTCTCTGTGGAAGAGCTAGGGCCGATACCTGTCACACAAGGAACAGAGCCAGAACCACTACCGTCTTCACTGAAAACATACTCACCATTGCTTGGCTCCCAGCAGATATCCCACCCAGCATAGGCTCCAGTACCACCAGACCAGTTAGTAGTTGTCCCGGCCTCATTAATACAGACCACAGGTGTACTGTTGGCCTGAGCCAAGGCATAGTCTAGGTTACCAGGATTCTGAGCGATACGACGAATCGTAGTGCTCGCAGTGTATGTACCGCTGGTAGCAAAGCCGGTATCCTTACCACTGTAGTCACGAAGAACTCTGTCTACTGTCCCGCCTTGGTTACAGGCCATGATGTCACCGTTCCTGTCAGGGAAGCAGTCGCCGGTGTACGTCTGACCAGAGTCATAGGAATTCAGTTCACTTAGAACACTGTACTGCTTATCCCATTTAAGCTCCCACATGGTTTCATACGGGGCCGATGCCGCCCTAACTCCGCAGTGATGGAACACGTCAACCATATCCCAGACAGGGGTGTTGTGACAATAGATCGCGAACTGGCAGTCACTAGATGAAGTGGCCCATCCGCCTCCGGTGTCGTTACATACAGTACCACCTGCGTATGGTTGTGTCCCATCCACATAAAGGCACCAAAGAGTGGTTGTTGCTTCAATAACCGCAGCATACTGCTGCCCTTGAACCACCTGGGCTCCAGTGCCAGGGAATTCAAAATAAACCCATACAACAGATGGACCTACGTTGGTGTGATCCACAGAACTGGATGTTGCCAAGACATTACTGTCGTCCGGCAATCCACCACTTGTCACGCCTTGCAGTTTTACTGTTGCAGAGCCAGAGGAGGCTTGTTCGAACATATAAAACCAGACTCCCTTGACGTTATAGGTTGCCTCTGCGGTGAACGTCTGGGCAGACTTTGTTGTGGAGCCAAACCAGTTGGCACTCACTCCAGAGTCACTGTAGTCATGGACCTCGGTTCCCCACACTTCGAACATCATATCGTTAGAACTTAGTGCCGTCCAGGAACTTCCACTTGTAGTACTATATGCTGCTCCCTTATTATAGTCACGGCTTCCAGAAGAGGTGTAGTTCCACATAAATGCGTCACTACTACTTGAAGATGATGATTTGGCCACCAGCCAGTAGTTGCCTTTCTGAACATCCAAGTACACAGGGACATCCAGATCCGCCTCCGCCCATTCCGCTCCGGTAGATACAGTAGATACAGGAAGATCCGCGTCACCATCCAAGGTAGCGGTTGCCAACGCCGTCCCACTTGGGCTTCCAGAACTGTCTGCCTCAATTGTCAAGGTAATGGTTGTAGCCCCGAGGCTGTAGATACTTCCCTTTACCCTTACCTTATTGATAACGATAGGATCAGAGTTGTCAATCTTCTGTGCCCACCATCGGTTAGAGTAGATGCTATAGTTACTGCTGTCTTGGGCAATTTGGTGATCGAATAGCTTTTGCATAAGTATCAGTCCAACTTAATAAGGCAGTCACCTGCTGCGAATTCGATAGTTGTTCCTGTGATAGCACTGATGTCATCAAGCCCAAGCTCGGAGAATGATACCTCGCCCAGGAAGTTGCCAGATGTCAACGCATCGTAGAAATAGACGTGCGTGATAGTGCCTTGGTTGGCCGTCGCCTCGTCAAAGGTAATGGCCGCATCGTTCTCAACGTAACGGTCATCGGTGGCCGTGACAATCGTGTAGGCCCCGTAGGCCTCTCGTGCGTACCCACCACCGGAAGGCTCCGCAGCCGTACTTCCGTCCTCTCCTGCGGAGGCTGTTCCATAGCCGACATAGACAGTGGCCAGCGTACCCATAAGGTACGTGAGCAATGCGTTTTCTGTGTAGTTACTGAAGCTCATGATGCCTCCTTATTGCTTGTAAATGATTCCCATGTTCCAGGACTCTTCGTTATAAGAACTGGTCTTGGATTGACGCACACCAGGGAACACCCGCCAGGTGTCGGCCCCAATGGTGATCGCTTGCTGTGGGTCCATGCCCCGCATCTGTACGTGACCAATGTTATGCATGCGGCCAAGATAATACAGGTTGTTGCTGTTGGTCCCTAGATAATCGTAATAGAGAATCTCCATAGGGCAGATGGGAATGTATCCTTTGGATACGTCAACCAATGCCCACCCGAACTGAGAGAGGCCAATCCCGCCACGAAAAGCTCCTTGGATAGGAGCACGGTCGTTACCGTCCCTTCCTACTCTACGAGATGAAACAGAGGCCAGGGTATCTGCCTGTCCCACAACACCCCATTTAGGATTCTGTGTGGTCTGATTTGGCAGCCCCTCTACATGCAAGGTCGCTCCTGCGTTGTAGCTGTATCCATGATAACTCACACCAGTCCAGTGACATCCATCAAGGCCCACAGAGTGGACGGGTCCATCAGGATCGCCCAGGTAAGGTCCTCCGTTCTGGGGAGACCAGTGGTGGCCATAAACGAACTCGCCGCCTGTCCAGGTCCCAACCTTGTCCAGGTTGCCGAACCCGAAGTGACGATAGAGCCCAGGGGCGTATTCTAATACGCAGTAAATCACGTCGATGTCCGTGTGTCCGAACATATGGAGGGAGGTGTACGGCCCGTCGCCAATGTACTTGATCCCACGCTCTTCACACAGGTCAGATGCAGAATTGGCTCCAGTCTGAGAGTCATCAGTGTGGGCGTACTGAGCCGTTCCAGATCCGATATATCCCAGGGACTGGTACATGCCGATGCTCTTACCATACGTCGATCCACCGGAGGATGTGTCATCCCACCAGAAGTGAACATAGACGTTGCCTTTATGAAGTGACATCTTCTTGTTACCGGCATCATAGTTGTCCTGTGTCCACCCGTTGGTAGACACAGCAAAGGTAGATACCTGGGTCATCAGGTCACTTTGATCTGTAATAGAAGTAGAGGAGCTATATGCCATCTTAGCCTTCCTTAATGCAGAAATAATTGTTCTTGTTACTCAGCTTACAGTTCGGGAACGCACGGTAAGCAACGCCGTTCACCCACAGCCTGTCGCCTGCTTGGATGTCACCGTCAGCGTTGTCGAACCAATAAACATCTGTCATGGTTCCGAACAATCTGTACGAGTCCTGCTCAGTACATAGGCACGGGATCAACAGATATTCATCATTGAACCGTTTAAGCTTGTCTTGATCGACGTCAGTAGTCTCCCGCCACCTTACGATATTATTCCAGGAAAGGAAAGTGACATTGTAATACCATCGGTCCTCCGCGTAATACGGAGTAGGCTTTGGATCTCCGATAGGCTGAATACTGGCAGTGTAATTATCCTGGGCAGCATTCCCTAAACTGATTGTCCAGTTACGAATGATTTGATACGTACCATCAGGGAAGCATAGCCTTCCAGGACCCGTCTCACTGGTTGAACCAGCACCAGGGTTGTGCATTCCACCAAAAAGGTCACTGTATGTGTACTTAATTGGATCACTGGCACATCCGAGGATCAGGTTAGGGTATGGGTACTCGTCCTCTGTCATGAATGGGTCAATCAACCCAACGTACATGTTCGACCAAAGGGAGCCGCTACCGATATTGAAGATGCCAATAATACGACGATCTGTGATGCTCAGATAGTAGTCGAAGCTTGAGTCATGCAGAGGAACATAGCATTGATTTGCGTCATATCCAGGCTGATTCCAGTACTTGGTACTGATTGAGTTGAATCCAGAGAATCCGTTAATGTGCCAAACATCTCCGTCAGTAGATAGGTAGTTGTAGGCACGGATGCCGAAGTACACGTCTTCATTGCTGTTGTGCATGATCATGTGCTTCTCGTCCTGAGTAGTACTTGTATTGTAGTCTTCCCAAGTGATGGTCAGCGTACATCCAGATCCACCCATGGTGCTTGATGTGCTTGCAGGGTTACTGGGAGTGGTAGAGTAGAATCCCTCATTGGAGGTGACACTGACGGCTGTCACTACACCAGCGGCTACTGTGTCAACTTCAAATACAGCTACTTCACTGTAAGTCCCGCCTACCACATTCAAAAGATCACCAACAGAGTAGCCTGTCCCCCCGGCACTGATTGTGGCGGACACGGCCTGCTGTGGCTGGAATTTCATGTCAGTTACCCATGCAGTCTCTGTCCAGGTGAACTCACCTTTGAATCCTGTCCCAGAACCAGAAGATGTTGTAGCTACTGGGTTGGTCGGCGTAGCTGTGGCTGCCCCCGCATTTGTGATATACACAGAAGTCACGATGCCTGTGACACCGGAATTCCATGTAAGGTTGACGGTCAAGGCATCGTCACCACTTCCCGTCAACGCAGTCGTGGTTACCGGATTGGAAGGCTGCACGGAGTAGATCCCAGGGTTGTTGATCTGTAGCCCTGTAACTACACCTCCAGATACAGAGGTCACTTCCAGGATGGCCTGCGTATAGTAGGTCCCTTCAGCGTCTGCCAACTTCACTGTATCCCCGACTGCGTATCCTGTTCCACCTGCTCCAATAGAAGAGATGGTCGCCACGGTGTCACCACTGGTGATCCCACGAACCTCCAACTCAGGAGCATAATCATATGTCCCAGTGCTGAGACTGATCGTATCATCAATGGCATAACCAGACCCACCGTCGTAGATGGTGACGGCACTCATATGTTCATCGTCTCCGATGGAGGACAGAATGTCCATCATATCGAGCCAATCAGTTGCTGTTCCTTTAAACCACGCCATATGGTCTCCTTATTGTTTCTGTGCTCGTCCCGGAGAGTAGTTAACGATCACTCGCTCACCCTCAGAGCTTTTCATAGTGTTGATCACGTCATCCGTGGACCACACATTGACAACCTTGATGACAGGCGGCTGTCCTTGCTGGCCAAGCCCTTGAGCTTCACGATTGTTTACAACTCGTCCTTGTGTTCCTGCAATGAAGACTTCCTTGGCACGTCCACCGGAGTGTTCGTTGATCTCATACGGCACACCTGGGCTTACAGGCCCACCGGCTGCACGGGCCGCAGTAGGAGCAGCAGTGCTGAAAAGCCCAGCTAGAGCAGATCCGCCTCCGCCACCGAGGGACCCGAGGGCCTTGACGATCAGTTGACGGGCCAGCAATCTGGTCAGGTCAGCAAGCATGCTGTCAACCAAACTCTTGAAGTCTACCTTACCTGTTGTCACGAAGGACACCAAGGCATCCTCCATTCCTTGGAAGGCGTTGGTGATCGTCTTCGCTGCCATGTCGGCAAAGTTGGTGATCTCCAGCCCCATCTCAAGGAAGCCACGCTTGAAGCCGTCAGCCACCGAAGTGCTGGCCTCCAGTCCCTTCAACTCGAACTCCACCATTGCACGGTTGAACTGCTGAGCACTAATGAATCCTTGATCGAACAGGACCTTCAGGTCGTCTTTACCTGCGGTGATCTTCTCCAGGTTGCCTGTCACCTTGTCCAACAGTTGAGACTGCTGAGGCGTCAGGGCACCTTCATCCTTACCTTTGGCAAGGTCCCCGGCTTCCCGCTCTGCGGCGATAAGACGACCACGCTTGATGGCACGCTTCATCATCTCTTCAGAGGCGTTACCGGCTCCATGGAAGCCGTTCCAGAACGCTTCACCAGAAGTCATTCCAGTACTCTGGAATGTTGCTTCGATCTCGTCTGCCTGCTTCTTATAGAAGTCAAGGACGCCCTGTCCGGCTCCTTGCTTCAACGCAGCCACAGCGATGTTGGTGTACTGACGAGCCTGCTCCAGGTTACCGGCAAGGGCTTGCTTTGCTGCCCCTGCGGTAGCGATGATCGCAGAACGCATCGCAGCCATATCCTGCTTAAAGCCCATGAAGATGGCTTTGAAGAATGCACCGATGTGACGCAGGATTCGCATCAAGTGATCACCGATGACTGTCACACCATTAACAATAGTCGCCACGACTCCCTGCATAACTCCAGCGAATCGATCAGCGATACGGCCAATAGAGATGAGGATACCTTCCAGGGTGATGTCTGTCTCAACCTTAAGCTTGTTGAGGCCAGAAGCATCCGCCAGGTTGTTCCACATCATTTTCGCTCCCTCGCCAGCAGCAACGAATTCGGGGCCAAGCCCTCTGACTACGTCGGCCAACGTAGCAGTCTCGTTTTTTGTCAGTGTGATCTTGTCGGCAAAGACTACAAGTCCAACCGTTGCGGCAGACAACAAGACCAACCATCCATGGGTCCGCATGACTTCTAGGCTAAAGAGTCTCCAAGTGCGGATGATTTTGAGTGAGTTGTTAAGCAGGATTCCACCCACGATAGCTCCAGCTACCTGGGCAAGGCGTCCTAGGGTTTCCATGTTGTCGGAAGCCCAGAGAAGAGCACGGGCCATGCTTGTGGTCCCCTGCCATGCTTGGTCCTGCTCACCGATGAAACGGATGAAAGAAGATCTCAGGACAGTGATGCCCTGGTCAAGTGTAGGCACACGCTTTCCGAAACGCTCAGCCAACTCAGACTCGGCGGCGTTGAAAGCTTCAATGATAACCTTGGATGTCACTCTACCTTCGAAGGCCAGCTTACGAAGCTCACCACGAGTGACTCCCAGGTGGTCAACAATGACGTCTGTCACAACAGGCAATTGCTCCATAACAGCACGAAGCTCGTCACCACGTAGGGCACCGGCAGCCAAGGCTTGGGAGAACTGGACCATACCCCACTGAGCTTCTCGGGCGGTCACACCAGAGAGGATAATCGCATGGTTCAACTGCTTACTGAACCGCAGAACATCCTGCATAGCGAATCCCATCTTACGGGTGTTCAACGCAACACGAGCGTACATGTCAACGTTGCCCTCAAGGGCAGTACGAGTCTCACGGGTAATCTGGTAGACACCCTCCATCGCACGGTTAAGCTCATAGTTGCTGGTTGTGACAACACGCATACGGTTAAGCAAGTTGGCGTACTTGTCGGCCAACATGATAGTGTCTTTGATAACCTTAGCAGTGACCAAACCACCAAGGGCGTCTTTCAACTGATTGGCCGCGTTGGCAGTCTTGTCCGCCGTCTGGCCGATCTCGTTAAGATTACGCTTGACGACACGAGCACCGTCCGCACGAATCTCAATAATCAGAATTTCTTTTTCAGTTGCCACGTAGCAACCTTCCCTTCCGCAGCCTGTCCTTGATGGCTGCAATAGCGAAAATACTCATACCTTCCATGGCTTGTCTGGACGTCCCTCGATCAAGATCTAAGATGTAGTGTACCGGGTTGGCAATATAGACGTTGCCGGATCTCCCAATCTTGAATCCCTTGACCTTGTTGGCCGCAGCAATCAGGGCTCGTGCTGATGCGGTCTCACGGTTGACGTTCCTGTCTGCCGTGTTGGGGCCTTGAATAAGGGCAAGATTGGGCCTACCGAAGGACACTCTCCAGTTGGTTCTGGCTGTACCGGTCTTTACAGGCGTGTGCAGGACACCTTCAGTTGTACCTGCAAGCACAGCCTCTTTGATGGTATTCTCGGCATTCCTGGCGATTCGATCACCAAGAGCAGCCATTTTTCTGGAGAAACTCTTAGCCATACCACGAGTGTATCACATATTATCGGACTTTTCAAGCTTTATTTTTACTTTTCTCGTCAATTCGCTTCAAAAAGGCCGAATCCATCATGGCGATATGGTAATGTAGGGTCTCTGTCTCCTCTGCATCAAGCTCGTGGGCCATGGCGTAGGCCTGGATATCCATCCAGGGAATAGGCCCAGAGGACCAGCCTGAAGACCTACAAGTGTTTAGGTCTATGAATGCACGGAAGTAAAACTCCAGACCCAAGAGTAGGTCTGGAGCGTTTTGGATGCGGTCGGGGATTGGTCGCCGCCAGGCGTAACATTCCTTCAGGATGCGTCCTTCTGTTTGCCCCATATCCTGATAATAGAGCAGACAGTCAATTAGTTTCCCGAGTCGCCCTCAAGGGTTTCTGCACGGTAGAGGGTGATGTTGTTGGACATCTTGGCAACGTCGGTGAACAGTTCCGGCAGGGCCTCGAACACGGCGATGACGTTCTCTTTGGTGAACTCCAGGAGGGTCCCGGCGTCTTCCTCTTTCTTGGTGATGATGTCCTTGGTGAATCCGTTCCAGCCCAACACGACTGCTTCGGCGTAGGCTTCCATCATTAGCCGGTTGCCAACCTTCTCGTCGATGGTCTCGGTCTGGATCGCACGACGGTAAGGCTTGCTCAGACGAGCGAGAACCTTGGCGAACTTCTTGTTGGCACCACCGGCACGGGCGATAGTCATATCCACGCCCTCGGCGTACTCAAGGACAACGCCTTTGGTCTCAAGGCTGGGAACGGTTTCGAACATTTTGCGTAGGACGTTCGACATGATGTTTCTCCTGATTGCTATTGTCAGAAAAGTGGGGTGACACCACAGCGATGCCACCCCCAAATTGGTTACGGTAAAGCTTACTCGGCTGCGTCGGGCAGGTAATCCCAGAACACCATACACAGCGTGTGGTCAAGCCCAGAATCGATGCTGGCACCTGTGGCCGCGTCGTGAGTCAGAGGCAGCTTGATGGACTCGTCCTTCTCGACATTCAGACGACCGTCTCCCAGGGAGAGCAGCGGCAGGTCGAGGGACATACCAGCGTTGTCACGGACCAAGTGCATTTCCAAGGTCACGTCACTGTTGTTACGAACAGCAGACACGGCGGCGACGTCGGCGAAGTAGGCAGTGATGTTTCCACTGACACTGAACATCCCGTGGGTTGCGTCGAAGGCACCCAGGACGCCGATGGCCTTGTCCAGGCTGATGTTATTGTTCACGGTGATCGTCAACTCTTCCGCGAAGGCGAACAGAGCAGTGGGAGCACTATCGGTGCTGTCCACAACGGCGATCTTAACACGCGGCACGTTGGAGCTTGTGTTGTAGGCCTCTTCCTCAACCGCAGCAACACGAGTACCGCTCTTGACGCCGACAACGCCGGTGCGTTGCTCATGGTCACAGGCCATCCAGTTGATGTCCAGCTTGGCCAGGTCGGCAGTGGGAACGTTCCAGGTCAACTCATTGGGGACGGCACCAGTCAGATACTCAGACTGGATCTGAGAAGGGCTGGCGTCATCAGGGGCACCCAACTGACGTTCGACGTTATATGTACGTCTGACAATGTCAGTGCCTGTCTCGTTCTTCAGGACACGGCCACAGAAGAGGTGAACTTCCTGTGCGGCAGCAGTCTCTGTCACGAAGGTGTCGGCTGTCTTGTCCAGCGTGATCGCGTTGGTACTTACGGAACGGACACGAGCCCATCCGGCGTTGGCAGAGTTGCTGAAGTTGTTCAGAGCAGCGTCACCACCGACGTAGATTGTCTCGCCGGGCACAAGGCCAAGCTCAGTGCAGTCCTTTGTGGTTGTGGTCAGGATCGGCAGGTCGCCAGATGCGTCCACGTCCAGGTCGCCAGTAGCGAACTCGAAACCAACCATGACAACTTGAGCAGCGGCAGGAGGAGAAGCCTCAGCCACCAATGTCTCGTTCACGGTCAGCGTGAGAGCGGCAACGGCGGACACAGTCTTCATGCCGTTGTTGGCAGAGTTGGTGAAGCCAGCACCATGGACAATGTCACCGACCTTGAATCCATCGGTCACGAAACTTCCGGTAGTACGGGTGTAGTCGTTGGAAGCACCCACAGAGGTGATGACGCCAGTATCCCCCATTCCACCAGTCTCCGCCTTATAACGGAAGTCGGCGAACATGAAGCCCTGGAGCAATCTCTGAAGGCCATCCTGAACCAGGTCGTGGTTCACGGAGCCAGCCGCTTCGAGGTCAGTGGTCTGTCCCTTACGACGTTGACGGTCGGAGGTCAAGAACTCACGAGGGGTCTTTGTTACGTTGCCACCGAAGTCAGTGACAGTGTTGGCCTGGACACCATACCACACAGGTGTGCCGGGCAGGGTCTTGATCGAATCCTCTTCCGCGAAGGCAAGGTCGATGTCATTGGAACTGATTTTGTTTACCGCAGCCATTGTAACTCCTATTCAATAATGTTGTAGTGGAACTCAGCCACCACATTCGTTTTAAACCAACCGTCATCCTGGCCAATCTCTTGGGCTCGGACATCGGTATACCAGACACTCTGGTTCAAAGACGAGCGTGTACGCAACGCCGTCAAAAACGCCTGTGCCAATGTGTCAGCGGTAACGGTCCCATCTCCAGATGGGGTGTAAATCTCAATCAGGAGGAATCCATCTTCCTGAAACTTCTTTCTACCAGCAGAGTTGGGCAACGAGGTTGACCCGCCTGCTCTGTGTCTCACAGCGATCCGGCTGAACGGCACCGAGGTATCAGGCTTCTGATCCAAGGTGTTCTTGTCCACGTCTTCCCAGATCGTATGCAGGCTCTGAGCGTCCGTCACGGTCTTCAGTAACGTCATCATCGCATCTTTAGCCTGTGTCCTGCTAGTAATCATAGTCCTATATTAACGCCTTAGTTGCAGTTTGTAAAGCAAAATCTCGGCTCCAGGCTCAATTTTTTCAGCATTTACGATCCGCCAGGTCCGGCCATCGCCATTATTATCCACCAGGAAGTCATAAAGGCCCAAGTTGGCGGTCTCGTGTGGGGCCACAAATGCCTTGTAATCGGTCCGAAGAACATGGGACCCATCGATCTCCCTGGGCATGAACTTGACCAGCACAGCGTCAACCACGACGTCTGGGACGTCCGTTGCGGCGGAGTCGCCTCTCCAGGGCTTGGCCGGATCAGTGGCTCCACCTGTGAGCTTCTTGAAGGTAACCTCTCGGCCCTCTTCCTCGATCAGGTCAGCGATCCATTGGTACTCAGCAGAAAGGGCAGCCATTATCCCCTCCCTAGTGTTCTACGAGTGGACTCCAGAAGCTCGGTTCTGAGCATGAACTTGTCAGCCAAGGGCCATGAAGGATACTTGCCACCATACCCGGAGAAGGAGTTGAAATGCTGCTCCTTTTCCACGGCACCCTCAACACGGGTACGAAGATAGGTCAGTTGCCCAGGGACGGTGTTGTCCACCGCGTTGGGGGCAAGCTCCAGGCCGTCGATCAGATCGATCTTGGCATACTCGCAGCATGCCTGCTTCAGGTTCAACGGAAGGCCATCCACGGAATTCCCGGCCTTGTTGTAGACGTACTTACGGGGGCATTCGGTACTTTGATCATCATCATACCGTAGCCCCGCGTAAGTCCATCGCACATCCATGTAATCCGTAGCCCTGACAATAGCTCCTTGGATATCTGCGTCTGAATACGCGGGCGTAGTGTAGTCATACCCACGGCCATCGCAGTAGTCCTTAAAATCAGCCACAGAGACATACGCATTCGCAGTCTCTGTGGGTACGTCCGGATCTTGTACTTCAAAAACAAATGCCATTAGTCTTCTTTCTTGGCCTCGTCCTCAACAACCTCTTCAACGGCCTCAGCAGGCTCGTCTTGAGGCTCCGTCTCTTCCGGGGCGTCTTCGTCTTGAGGCTCCTCCTCTTCGACTTCGTCATCCATCCAGTTTTCGATGACGGCAACGATCTCGTCCTTGGTCACGGTGGAGTCTTCGATCAGTTCGGCGATGGTAGCCACGGACGGGTGGGGAGTGACATCTTCGACCCACTCTTCGGGCTCCACACATTGGATTGCTTCCAGGATCTTCTGTTCTCGCTCGGTGATGTCACCGTCTGCTTCGTCTTCCAGGACCTCTTCAACGACCTCAGGCTCTGGTGCGACTTGGGCCGGATCTTCGTTGGGGCGTCCCATCCAAATGGTGCAGTTGAAGCTGGCATCGAAGTAGCGAGCGAACCCTTCACAGTCTTTGAGTTGCCCAACGAATTCGAACCGCCCATCGACGAATTTGCAGCGGTTGATGACTTTGTTGACGCCAGCCATCTTGGCGTTCATGGTGATTACAAGCTTTGTCAGTTGCATGCGTGTACCTCTCTACGGATTTGAAAGAGAGGGGTGGCCCCAGCGGCCACCCCTTTATTGCGTTGCTTAGCTGACCTGGTAGAGAACCTGCGGGGCTACCACATCGTTCAGAACGACAGTCAGGGCCGCAGCGGCGATGCCTTCATCCACAACCGTCCCGAACAGGGAGCCGAACACAACAGTCGGATCGTCCCAGGTCACAGGAGGCAGGAACTGCACAGTCACGGCATGGTCGCCAATACCGTCAGCGATGGCCGCAATGGTCAGGTTCGGGGTGGAATAGGACGCGTTGCCAATGGTGTCAGTCGCGTTCAGGGCAGTCACCAGATCCGCTCCAATGTCATCGAAGTCGTCCCCAGAGGCAGCAGTGACAGTTACAGTCTCCACTGCGGCTCCTCCGGTACTGACGGTGATTCGTGCCCGCCAACCTTCGAGGTCGGTGACATGGGCAAGGGCGGTGGCGGTTGCAGCAGCCCAGGCAGCGTCTGACGGCAGATGCATGTAGGCCTTTGCAGCGAGCAGGGCCTCTGCGGCGGTCTCAGCACTGACAATACATTTGTCCTTGCCTTCCACGAGTGTTCCTTTCGCTCCGGCAGGTAGTGCAACATGGTAGAAATTTTCGGCCATGGTTTGGTCCTTTCTTTAGGTGCTATCACCTATTTGATGTTAATGATTAGTAAAGGCCTTCGACACCTTCGGACGGGGCCGTAGAAAGAATGTCCACAGTCAAGCTTGCAGTGGCGGAACCTTCATCAACGATGTTGCCAACGCTTGTCGCAGAAATGTCGTTGCCTGCGGCGTCAACAGCAGTGACTGTCACTGCCCCGGCACCCGGCTGCTCGGCACTCCAGGAAATATTGAACGTGGCGTCATCATTTCCATCCCCTCCAGTAACGGACACTGGATTGGACGGAAACACGGAGTAGTCCCCGGCCTCGGTAATGACGGCCTCTGTCACAACACCGGCAGTAACTTGAACCGTCAGAGTCGCAGCAGTGGCGGCTGTTCCGCCTCCAACCGTCAAAACGTCATCGTTGCTGTACCCAGTTCCCCCATCAACGATCTCCACTTCCTCGGCCTCGGCATTCGCATCGCCTTTGGCGATCACTAGCGTACCATACAGGCCGCTGTGCGTAGAGTTTACGGCCCACGTAGAGTGCATGCCTTCCTCAACGAGGAGGGCTGCAAGGGCCTCACCGACGTCGGTCCAGGTGTCTCCAGACTGTCCAGTGTATTCAACATCCAATGCAGGGGCGTCAACCGACACGGAGAATACCGCCCCGTCCAGATCCTGGCCAACCACTTCGGCGGTGGCGTTGTCCCAGACAGAGTTATTGTCGGTGGTGCTTTGAGCCTTCAGTAGGACCAAGGCAGCCGCCTCCGACACTGCCTGGACGAAGGCAACTGTCTTGCCGTCATACTTCAGCGTCTGTGCTCCGGAAGGAAGGGTGAATTTATATAGAGCCATTGATGCCTCCAAAGTCTATATGTTTGTATACAAAACAAAAGAGCCCGTCTACCTTTAAGTAGACAAAACAGGGCCGGGACATGCCCGGCCTTGTTTGGGGCTTAGTTGGTGATCCCGTCGGCACATGCCAGGGCCAACTCACTGAACAGGGCCAGAGAGCAGTACCACTTGACACGCCAGATCATCTCGTCCTTGGTCTCGCTGATACCGACCTGGTCGATCATCAGACCAGCGGCGTTACGAGCCGTAAGACCGGCCAGACCTTGCTTCTGGCTGCCGTCATCGAACACACCGGCGAAGATGGTCGTCTGAGCAGAGCCAGTACCCTTGGTCTGGGTGATGGGGATGTTGTCGTTGCGGAAGATGGGCACGCCACTGTAGGCCAGCATACGCTTGCCGGAAGGCAGAGTGAAGACCTCTTCCATTGGCACACCACCGAGAGCACGAAGCAACGTCTTGTACGAACGACGTGTACGGGCGTGCATGATGATATAGTCAACCTCGCCGTCTTTGGCGGTCACGAGGTCGAGCAACTCGTCCATGAACTCGAAGCTCAGGGCTCCACCGTTCGCACCGGTGGCCACCTTCTGGCTTGTTGCACAGAGGTTGATCAGACCGTTGAACTCGTCGGCGGCACCAGAACCGTTGATAAGCTGGTTCTTGTAGTTACGCCCGGCAGACTTGGCCTTGGAGGCGATCTGCGTACCGGTCTGGTCGTTGATGCTGGAACGTGTGGCCTGGATCATCTGATCGACCTCGGCGTCACCGATGATCTTGGTCAGGCTGGACGTGACTTGTGTGAAGGTCGCAGCGGTCTTCGCGGTGATTGTTCCACCAACGCCAATGGACTCAACGTCGCCGAGAGCGTTCTCACGGTTGTAGGTCAGGCCGTTTCCATCGATGCCTTGGAAAGGCAGCATCTCATAGAAGTTGTCCACAGTGACGATACTCTCGATCACACCCTGGATCATTTCGTCCTGGCAAAGTTTGGCGGATTCGGTTAGGGTAACACTAGCCATTTTTGTTCTCCTTGGTTCACAATACAGTTTTCAATTACGTTACGTGTGAGGCACATTTGAAAACCATCTCGGTCTCGGCCAAGGATCTCCCTTCGTGGCCAGTGCTATCTACTATGGTATTATATCAAAAAACGTCCGATAAAGTCAAGCATAATCTTTATCGGACGTTAATTTTTTCTAAACTACCGCAATCCCTATGGGATTATCTGCGTTGGCTGAGGCCACGGGCGATCTTCTGACCAGGGGTCAGGTTCTCCCCTTGGGAAGCGGGACGACGGCCAGGTCCGGCATTGGGCTTGGTGTCGGCCCCACGGCGGGCATCAGAGGGGAACAGCCGCAGGTAGGTTTCCTGCTTGGACATGTCCGCCAGAAGCTCACCAACGCTCGCACGCTCGGTGGGACGTTCCATGGAGAACCGGGTGTTGCCATCACGGTCCAGGACGATCACGGCACGTTGGCCGGTCTCACCATCCACGTCCACCTTCAGGTGCTGGCGGGCGAACGGCTTGATCAGTTTGGGGTCAAGCCCAGGGAACTTCGATGCGGCCACGGCGATTTCCGTATCGAGCATGTAGTTGTCCAACTGCTCGGTGAGGGCGGCGTTGGCTTCATCACGCTCGGCCAAGGCCTGGGCATGGGCCTGGGTCATACTCTGCTTCATCTCTTCCACCTGCTTCTGGAAGGCTCCGCCATCCTTGACCTGTGCTTCCAACGCCTGGACCTTCTTGTTGAAGCCCTCGGCGATTGCAGCGGGATCGCTTCCATACTCCTGGAGGGGAGTCAGATCGACTGCGGCGGGCTTGTTCTTGCGTTCCTTGACCAAGGCCTGGTGCAGTCCGGTTGCCAGGTTCACAGCGGCGGAGACAGTGGGGTCACCCTGCTTCAGGGAATAGGGGCTGTCGTCGGCGTCCGCGTCTTGCTTCTCGTAGAAGCTGTGGAACTCGGCGGGTACGTTGTTAATGTCAGTGACTACTTTGTTCTCTTCGAAGTTAAACATCTCGTTTTACCTTTCAAAAGTGTTGCCATCGCGGCAGTATTATTCGTCACCCTCTTGAGTGACGTCACCGTCTCGGCTGGGTTGTGCTTCGGCGTTGGCTTCCGCCTGGGCGTTCAATTGTCTTTGATTCTTCTCGAAATCAAAGTGCTCGTCAAGTAGACTACGGCGTTGCAGTTCTTTCAGATAAGAACTGTCAGAGAGTCCTCCTTCCTTCCACGTTTCAAGCAGAGTCTGAAGGGTGGATGCTTCAGGTGCTGTGAAGTCTGTCGGCAAGAAAGCCGTACCAGTTAGGTCTTTACCAATCCAATGGGCCATTAGCCACATGATTTGGGTCAACGCATCATTGAATCTGTAGACAACGTCTTGTAGAGGTGACGTCGCTTCAGATGAATCCAGATTACGTGCGGATGCTGTCTGACGATCCGGGCTCTTCTTCATGAACTCGGCTCCGTAAGACTTCATACGCTCTTCCAGTCGCATCAGGTCCTCTTCGCCAGCCTTGATCGCAGCCCCACGGTGTTCCACATAATAGAACTTGGCAGAAGGATCAGAAGCAAACAACCATTCCTTAGGCCCAACGACCAGCTTGTTTCCGCCTTCCTCGTCATCTCCACCGGAGCATGCGAGCATAGGGAAACGTGTCACTGTCAAAATGGCGATCTGATCAGAGAAAGACTGCCAGTGACGGATGTTCAGGTCAGCCAGGTCAAGCAGAGGAGACTTGCCTGTCATGAACCCTGTACGATCAGAGTAGAATGTCACGAGGGGAATGACATCGATGTCCATATACCAGCTTTCGTACAGTTCCCACTCTTCTGAATCGGTGTTGTATCTCCAGATGTCCACCTTCACTACAGTGATAGGATCGGCCAGGGGCTCCTCGGTGTACGGATCTTCATACAATGTCACGAGATCCATAACCTTGACACGCTCTTCCACTACCTCTTCCCATCCAGAACGATATGTGGCAAGCTCTTTAATACGCACATGCGTCAGAGTTTCCTTGCCATTGATCCGTTGGCTTTCAGCGAAGATCAGATCCTCAGGTCTAATGTGAACACAGTAAGGACGAACGTTCTCGTCTTTGTCGTCCTGCTTACTACGCCCAGGGAAGAATTGGACGTCGGGGTAATCCACCAGGACATGGGTCAGGGCATGTGACACGCCTTGGCCAAATACATCACGAGCAAACACGTCCAGGTTGTTGCCCTGGAGATCGATGTCATCCATCCAAGGCTCCAGGTCACTCAGGAAGTCTTCCGTGTACTGTACGGACGCAGCAAAAGGCTTACCTACCCAAGTGCGTAGGGTGAGGTCAGCTACATTGAACAGCACGTTACAGGCCAGACGTTCGTCGTAGCTTGTCTGTGACTCGTGCTCATGCATGGGTAGAAAGTCTTCGCCAGCTTCCCGCATAGCAGAGGTCCCAGCAAGTAGTGTGGACATCTTGTGCCACTCAGGCTCCATAACCTGATACGCCAAACTTGTGGTTGCAACATTCGGTTCTTGATTAGCCATTACCATTTCCTTCTGCTAACTGATTTACGTGTCCATCGTACACGATACCTGGTCATATCGCCAGCATGATCTTCGACCTTGGTATTAACGTCGTCTAGGTTAGTGTCACTACGAGGAAGACAGGGCACAGTTCTACGCCACTGAGTATTCCTTTCGCAGACAAACATTCCAGGAGCCTCACGGTAACCTTCGGCTCCGGGGATAGCTCCCGTCAGGTACTCTCTGATCCGTTCCCATCCTTGAGCACGAGATCCGGCTCCCTTTCCTGCCGGGTCCCAGTACACTCCTTTTTTCCGCATCTCACTAGCAGGTGACGTTGCACCATCGTGACGTGCGAAGATTTGATCGTCAGCGGGACCTCTTTTGATGCGTCCCTTGAGCTTCATCTGGTATTCTCTTTCAAGGATGCCTTCGGCGATGGCAGAGGACGGCATGTTCAGGCCTTCGTTGTCCTCTCCGGTGTAGCCGTACCATTCATCCATAAGGATGATGTCCCCACGTACAGGGCCGTAGATCTTCCCATTGAATTCGATACCTTCACCATTGCTCTCAGCCCACCATCCAAGGGAGAACGGCTTGGCCTGCCCGTGGTCATATGCACGGTTCAGTCGCCAGCCGGACTTGGCAAACAACTGATACGGGATGTCTTCAATGACATGGACATTAGTGTTCCAGATGTCATCGAACATACCACCGCAGGTGATGTCCCAATCTCCATCGATCCAGGCAGCCAGTTCAGCAGCGTTACGAGCGGATGCCTTCAGCCTCTGGATATAATTGGGGTCGGCCAGAAGTAGAATCTTGTTTTCATAAAGAGAGCTACGAATAGCAACACGAGGCGGCTCGATGTCACCAGCACGGTTCTTACTGTCACGGATAACAGGCCCAATGACTTTGTCGTTGGGGATAGGTAGCCGGAAGCGTTTCTTCACCCAGTTATGCCCAGGGCCATATGGGTTGGTCGTTGAACGCATTCGAGCACGTTTGGCCACGGCAGGGTGACTCGAACGGCAGCAAGAAAACATACGAGTGTAGCAGCCAGAGTCCGGCCACGTCGTCAACTCTTCCCATCCAATCCAAGGATAGGCGTGACCGTGATAAGACAGGTAGTCACTCTCTTTGGACATGTGCCGGAACATCAACACTTCGCCGGACTTCCAGGTCCACGTCATCTTCTGTACGTTGAAGGTCGCAGGGTTGGGGCCGTCAGCGGGCCAGATTTCCTGGAACCACTTCTGCGACTTGTTGACAACGTCATCCAATTCCGGGTAAGTGCGACGGAAGAGAACGCCACGCCATTCACGTCCGTAACCCTTCCCCACTTCCTGTGCGAAGTCCATAAGCAGAGTGTCCGTATTGTGCGTGACAATAAAATCCTTAACCACAAACAAATGACTAGCATGGGCTACCTTGAAACATGTAGAGGGTCCCGACCCTGCAGGTACAATACTCTTGATCGCCCGATATTTATATCTTCGCGTCTTTTTAATCTTTACTAACTTACGTTCCAACCTAAATGGCTTCAGTATGTTCCTGTGAGTTATTGTTATTCTCCATATAGGTTTGGACATTTTCGACTTTACGCCATTCAGATTTTTAGTAGGACCTGTAAGAGGTCTGGGAGCACAGTAATGTTTTTGTGCGAATCCTCCGAGAGAACGAACAAGATACACATAACCATCAGCTAGTTTTTCAGAGACACTGCACGCAGTAATTCTACCTTCTTTATCGCACGAACCATCTGCGTCCATCATGCCTTGCAGGAGGGCCAGTCGAGTGGCAGGATCTGCCATTAGCAATTCTTTTGGGATATATTTATCTGGCCCGGATACCCGACCGAGAACGTTTCGATAGTCTTCCGGAGTGTAGCTGCCCTGCCAAACGTTTGGTTTATATTGGTAAAAGGTAAATCCCTTCGATTCTGCGTATACCTTAATTGGTTCATCGCTGGTGTATAATACAGTCCTACCTCCTGTCATTGTTCCATCGCCCAAAAGAAGACCTAGGATGTAGGGATCTGGCCCTGTCCATTTAGAGCCGGGGACAGGAAAGCTTATCGCTGGTATCGACCAGGATTCCTTACTGTTAAATAACTCTTTGGTGGTTTTAAGCTGCAATCCTCTGCGGTATCCCTTTTTTGCGTTATATACCGCCCAACGGTGTGTGTCATCAACAGTTACAGAAGCTCCGTCACAAAATGTCATCTTAAACAATTCTTTGTCTTGGTGAGGAAAAATACCTTCTATTTTGGTAAAAGATCCATCGGGAGCTACAAGTTTATCTTCATATGTTATATCTTTGGCCTGCTTCCATCCTTTATCTGTTAAGGCCATTTCGGAGTCAGAAAGTCCTTTTCCTCCTCCGCGATTACCCGCCAATAATGCTTCGTAGATTGGGCAACGCAGAAAGGCTTCTTGACTACCAGGCTGGGGGAACCAGACAATCGGTGTCCCATCCATGTAGGCTTGAAGCTTGCCGTCTATCATTAGCCATTCTACTTTACTTGCCACGAAGCTTGTCCTTAATATTAAATGTCACTGCTGCCAACGTCTGGAGGTCTGCTGATTTAATCACTTCTCGCAAAAACCATCTAAGGAGCATCGGGTTACGCTTGACCATCATAATGGTTAGCTTCAACACTGCCTTGATGATTGTTTGCTTGTTCATGCGATTGCTCCATTCGAATTTAATGTTGTGTCGTCTACCACATTGAAGACATGCTTATACTGCGGGCATGTCCCGCCATCGGCTGCTGAGTGACCATGCAAATTACACTTGCCGGTCTCGGCGTTCTTCCAGCCACAGGTCCTGCATTTCATATGCGGGCACTGTTCGATGAACCGCTTCACGCAGGCCATGGCATGCTTGGGGTCCAGGTTGTCACCAAAGCGTTGGTTGCAAAGCTCAGCCGCGTGTGCTGCTCCAACCAGGGCTTTGTCTGCTTCGCCAGGACGGCATGTGAATGTCATACTACTCCGAGGCTTCACTCGGCTGTGTACTAGTACTGTCAACGTGCTTTTTGTCAGTTCGCATGTCACCATATTCTTGCTCCCAATCGTCAGGGTCCAAAGATTGCTGTACAACCAAGACACCGGCACGGACAGTAGCGTCTACCTGTACAGTATCCCGGTACTTGCCGGGATTATTCGCACGAGCCATGAATTCCAACAGCCTGTCGGACTTCACCGTCTCGTACCCTACCACCTGTCCTTTGAACCGCACGGCTTTCTTCTCGCCGGTGATCGCACGACGGTGGATCTCCATATCAATTTGCTCTCGGTACTCTTCCAGGGCAGCCTCTTGACGTTCGGCCAGGGCTGTGTCCTTCTTGATCATCGTCTGGAGCCTGGAGGGCTCGATACCTGCCATGATAGCCGCGTGACGTTTCACACCCTTCAGACTTAGGTATGAGAAGTACAGGTTCAAGCTCTCCGAGGTTATTTCCGGATAGGCCGGTAGTCTTTTCGCCAGATCCCAGTTCAAATTAAATCTCCATTACCAGCCCCAGTTGCCTGTAATTCCTCCAGAGCCTGCTGGCTCTTCAATAGCCCATGACTCATCAACATCAGCACTGGCATGCGATGCCTTGGCTCTAACCAGTACACGCATAGGAATGTCGCCTGAATTAGTATACGTAAGCCGGGTCAACGTTTGCCAATCCGTATCACTCCCGTCAGACGTAGGAATAGCAGCACTCGCGAGGGGGGAGGCACCTCCGCCCCACATAGGATCGTTTGCACAATCAATAATCTCGACCGTCGGAGGGTTAGCAGACAGGTCGTCACCGCCCGCTAATCTCATAATGCTGTCTACCGTCAAAGTATGTCCGGGGCTAAGTGCGATGACTTCCTGTCTAAAAGCATAATAACTAGCCGACTCACATGCATGACGATACCATCTAATAAACCCAGACGGAACACTAGCCGTTTGAGACGTGGTGATTCCTCCTTTAGCCCAGGATTTGAATGCACCTGCCATATTGTCGTGGTTGTAGGATGGAGTGTATGAATAGTCGGGCGAACTGGTAGTATCATTGTATCCGCTGTTCTCCGTCGTCACAGATGTTAAGTCTGTAGAATACAGTATACAATCGTAGCTATTGAACAACGCATATGTACACCCAGAGATCGTTCCGGATATGGTGTTGTTGTGGCTAGCGGACAACGCATATGTACACCCAGAGATCGTTCCGGATATGGTGTTGTTGTTGCTAGCGTACAACCCACGATCACACCCAGAGATCGTTCCGGATATGGTGTTGGTGTTGCTAGCGTACAACCCACGATCACACCCAGAGATCGTTCCGGATATGGTGTTGTTGTGGCTAGCGGACAACCCACGATCACACCCAGAGATCGTTCCGGATATGGTGTTGTTGTGGCTAGCGGACAACGCATATGTACACCCAGAGATCGTTCCGGATATGGTGTTGGTGTTGCTATAGGACAACGCATATGTACACCCAGAGATCGTTCCGGATATGGTGTTGTTGTAGCTAACGGACAACCCACGATCACACCCAGAGATCGTTCCGGATATGGTGTTGGTGTTGCTAGCGTACAACGCATATTTTGACGAATCCGGGGCTATTTCCAGCCCCATCACACTATCGTTTACCGAATCGAATATGTGGTCTGTAGAATTAGTTACCCGCACATTGCGTGTCTGCAAAATTACAACCGCACCTTCGATTTTAGCATTCGTCAGACCCGCAGTAATAGTGATCTCGCCCGCTGCTATACCCCCCGCAGCTATTACCCGTTCCTCCGCGTCCCGCCCATTAGCAATATTACAGATCCATATCGTATCGCCAGCAGACCACTCATCGGAAGTAACGTCCGTGTCTACAGACAATGCAGTTTGACCGGCAGCCTCTGCTCCAGACAATTTCACATATGTGTTAGTCGGGTTAGTACAGTAAAAATTACAGGTCAAACCACCAGACCCATCGAAAGACGACGCAGTAGCATCAAAGTCGATAACAAACGTACAAGTACTGGGGTAATCGGTGCTAGGAGACCCGATATTAAAGCTTCCGGAGCCGTTAATATTTGCCGAAACCTTGAGCGTGTATGAGCCCGCAGCGGTATCAGCCTCCAGCGTGCCATTGATTGTCAGACCAGCCAGATCAACTTCAGAGCCCGTGTTTATATCATACGTGACTGTATCTCCAACAGCAATTGTCGCAGTGTCTCCTGCTCCAGGTGCAGACCCCCCAACCCAAGTACCTCCAGCAGACCAATCCCCACCGCCGGTTCCGTTAGACGTAATGTCAGCCATTCTTTACCCCTTAACTATATCAAGGTACAAATTTCGTTTAGCATATTCAGATGAAATTTCTTGATCGGATAATTGGGTGATCAGTGATGCCGCTAGGCCTCTACTTTTACTTCATCCAATAGCTCTATATCGCTAAAAGCAACTTCTTGGCCGTCGGGTTCTATGGCTTCTATAGCCTTCGCTTTATCCGTCCATTCTTTTTCCGTTAGCTTATCGGAGCTTCGCAACTCCAATTTTAGCCCGCTGTCCAATTCAACTACAGCATACTGAACTTTATTCCAAAGAAATGTTTTTAATACTTTCATTATTACTTTGTCCGATATATGACGTAAATTGTGATGGTCCCAGACGCAACATACGCACTAATCTTGTTCAAGTTCTCTACAGGCACAGGGATATACGCATTAGGGATCAGTTTAAAGCTGGATGCAGATGCCGCACCCCCTATAGATACATAAACGTCACTGTCAGGTGTCCATATCATGCATGAAGTACACTCAAGATCTGTGTGTAATGACACACTAGCTCCAGAGCTAACAGACTTTTGGAAAGATCCCCCACCAGTGCTTGTTTGTCCTAAAAAGTGTTCCACGATTACTCCTATAATTAATTATTAATATTAACAACTTATTATAGAACTAAATAGGCCAAAAGTCAAGGAAAATTCCAATTATCCTTCAAAAAATACGGTCCTTCCGCCTCAGCAGGGAGACAATCAGGCCCCATTCAGGTTGGGGTCCGGAATATGGACCTTTTTGACCGTAAGAAGGCCTTCCGCGTGGGATTTGACCTCGATAAGCCCTGCCCATGGCGGTAATTCCTCCACTTTGATCATATTCGGAGGGGCCACGTAATAGATCTCGTCTGAATAGGCCTTTGCTCCACGGTGTTTTGTGTTGGCCTTCTTGACATCCCTTAGGAAATCCC
>Ga0180433_10002864_pt1 | contig 26007 bp, 20 predicted proteins | sample SS_ome_8_FD_132980 | JGI IMG/M metagenome (GOLD analysis project Ga0180433, IMG submission 132980) | Hypersaline lake sediment archaeal communities from the Salton Sea, California, USA - SS_1_D_1 metaG | ecosystem: Environmental > Aquatic > Non-marine Saline and Alkaline > Hypersaline >... | reverse complement strand
GAGGTTCATTTGACTTCTCATCTAATGAACTGCTTAAGGTGAGGTCTTGTAGAAAATTAAAAAGGTGACCTTCATTATTTTCTTCTTCCCATTGGGAAGCTTTTGCTAAGAATTGATCTAGGTTTTCTTTTCTGTCATTAAATGTTTCAGGATTTTCTTTCAAATGTTCTAAATAATTTATTCTAGTCATTAATCGCTTGATAACTTCTACAAGCGTTTTTTTTTCTTTTACAAGAGATCGAAGTTCATAAATCACAGTTAAATAGGATTGAATAGATTCTTTTTGTTTTTTTGAAATATTAAATAAAAACGTGACAGTCGAAAGTTCGCTGCAGAGTTTTAATATTGATAAGTTTTTATTCTCAGCATGTTGGAGAAGTTTTTTCAAAGTTACAAGGCCAATACCTTTTTTAGGAATATTTATTGTTCTTGCAAAAGAGATGAAATCTGAATCTGATAGAACTATGCGCAAAAATGCTAGAATATCTTTAATCTCTTTTCTTTGATAAAAAGAGATGCCTCCATAAATCTTATACGGTATTTTTCTTAGAAGTAGTTCATCTTCAAATATGCGTGATTGTGCGTTTGTACGGTAAAAGATGACCATGTCTTCAAGCGATATTTTATCCTTTAGCTTATGTTCTAAGATTTTTTCGATGATAAACGCTGCTTCAGTTTTTTCATTAGGAGCAAGAAAATATCCAAGCTTTTGCCCTTCATTTAATTGACTCCATAGATTTTTTTCGTACCTTTTTTCATTGTGTTGAATTAAAGCATTAGAAGCATCGAGGATGTTTGATGTACTTCGATAATTATGTTCGAGTTTAATGATTTTGGCATTTGGAAAATCTTCATCAAAATTTAAAATATTTTGAAAACGGGCACCTCTCCAAGAATATATTGATTGGTCTGGATCACCCACAGCAAATATATTTTTATGTTTGCCAACAATCAATTTCATTAGAAGGTATTGTGCCATATTTGTGTCTTGGTATTCATCGATTAGAACAAATTGATATCTTTCTTGAATAATATTTCTAATCGTTTCATCTTTTTTTAAGATCATGACAGGTAAGTAAAGTAAATCGTCAAAGTCAACAGCGTTATATTCTTTTAATTTAGCTTGATAAAGCGGATAAATTTTTATAAATATTTTCTCTTCGTGAGATGTAAAATTACTAACAGTAATATCTTTTGGTGAAAGAAGATCATTTTTTGCAGAAGAGATAAAAAGTTTAATTTTCTTACTTAGCCCTTTTTCATCTTTAATATTTAATGACTGCAAAGAATTTTTGAGAAGATTTAGGGAATCCTCTTCATCATATATATTGAAATCACTTTGAAAATGAATGCTTTCAATGAACTCTCTTAAAAAACGCGCTCCAAAACTATGGAATGTGCAACTTAAGATGGATGCTTTTGTCATTTGTTGAATGCGACGTCGCATTTCATCTGCAGCTTTATTAGTAAAAGTTACAGCTAATATATCAGAGGGAAGAACGCCTTTCTCTATTAGGTAGGCTATGCGATGGGTAACTACTCTTGTTTTACCAGAACCAGCTCCCGCAAGGACTAAAAGAGGTCCGTCTAAATGCTCTGTAGCAATAATTTGTTGTTCATTTAATTCGTTGTTATTCATAAAAATAGGCTTTTTTTGCTTATATTGTAAGGCATCTAGAGCAAAAATGAAAAGTGTATTTAATGTACTGGTTTTCTGAGTTCCAATTCCCTTAAACCCAAATGACCATAACGATGATAATCAAAACTTATCGTAATTTCTCTAAGGTATTTAAGTAGTTCTATTCTTCCATTTGCGAGAACCGGACCTTTAATGAGATAGCAAGCAGCTTCAGAAGCAGCTTGGATTAAAGGTTTAGATGGATGATGAAGAATGCGAATTTTTATCATTTTTCCTAAGCGAACTTTTTGAAGAAAAGCTTCTTCACTTTCATCAATAATAGGAAAAAGAGAATCCAATAGATTCCAATTAAAATTATCTGTAGTATTTTTATCCCAGCTTATTTGCAGAGTTGACTCGCAAGTTAAAGCAGCTGCTAAAATACGTAAAATATCTGAAGGAGAATTATCTGGATAAATTCTAAGATGAATATCATGGCGATTTTCATATCCGAATAAATTATCTTGGCCGATTATTTTCGAAGGATCTCTTCTATGTTTTAATCGGTTCCACCAATAAGCATAATTAGCAATGCTAGCGTACCAAATACCAAGCTCTTCTGCTGTAAGATCTATTTTTTCAATAAAGGAAGTAAGACTATTTACTTTAGGATTTAAAGGTAGCTTTTCTTTGGGGAGTTCTTGTTGTGTTGCAGTAAGAAGGCTGAAAAGGAAGTTAGGACCTCCTTCTTTGTATCCCGAACCAAAGCTACATTTTTTTACTCCTCCAAAAGGTTCTCTTCTAACAATTGAATCTGTGATTTTTTGATTAATAAAATAAGTTCCTGCCCTAACTTTTTTTAACCACCAAAAATGTTCTCGAGGGTCAAGGCTATGTAAGCCTGATACTAAACCGCATTGAGTTTGGTTTACTAAAGAAATTGCTTCATCTAAGTCTTTTGCTTTCATTACAGAAAGAACAGGACAAAGAAGAGTTGTATTATATGTAAAGCTATCTTTTGTAACGTTCCATTTAATACCTGGAGACCAAAGATTTTTATTTTCTTCATTTTGTTTTGGCTTTAACAGCCATTCTTCATTTCCCTCTAAACGCAAAATCTTTTCAGCTACATCTTTATCTAATGGACGAATGAGAGGGGAAATATCTGAATGTATTTCCCAAACTGAATCGACATGAAGAGATTGGGCAACGTCTTGCAATTTTTTTCGAAATGTAGGGTCATAAAAGACTTCTTCTTCCAATATAGCCAAAGAAGTTGATGAATACTTTTGGCCAGCATGAGCAAAAGCAGAAGTAATTAAATCTCGAATGGCTAAGTTTTTGTCTGCCATAGAGGTAATGATAATAGCATTTTTACCAGGGGCTGTTGCTTCTACGTGTAAATTTGGAGCTGCCTTTGTGAATTTTTCTGCATGGTGATATTGGCATTTTGTATAAACAGCAGATAACCTTTTGTCTTTAATTAAATAATTTTGCATCAATTCATCGGGACAAGGAATAAATTGGAGAATTTCTTTTGGAATTCCTGCGTCCCAAAGAGCATTGACTACTTTCCACCCTATTAATACTGCGTCAGGAGGGGGTTTAAACAAAACGGTATTTCCAGCTATTAGCGCTGCAACAATACTGCTTGTGGGAACAGCACAAGGGAAACTTCTAGATGGAGCAACTAATACAATACCTTGGGAGCGCCATGAAAGATCTTTGAGAGCCAATATGCGATGAATACGGCAACAATAATATAGTATTGAATCAATAGCATCAGAAACTTCGATGTCAGCTTCAAATAAGATCTTTCCTGCATCCAGCATTAAGGCTCCAATAAAATCAGCTCGTCTTTCTTGATAAATATGAGCGGCTTTTAACATAAAATTCATACGATCTAAAAAGGACAAAGAGCTCCATTTTGGATATGCATGACTTGCTTGATCAAGGGCTTCATTGAGATCTTTTTCTTTTGGAATGCAATATTTATAAATAATTGTATTTGTTTTAGAAGGATCTAATCCTTCTCCTTCTTCATTTTCTTTACATTCTTTTGCTCCGATAAAAAAAGGAATATGAGGCGGATTAATATTTTGCCATTTGCGAATAATTTGTTCTGCCCAGTTTCTGTTTTGTTTAAGAGAAAAATCAGTAAGAGGTTCATTTTCAAAATGTTTTGGTCTTGATTTAAAAGTTATTGGTAGATTTCTATCTTGTGTTCTTCTTGGACGATGATCAAGATCATCTATGCTGTTGCAACTGTTGATAAAAGCAGCTTCTTGTTCCTGCCAGTAGCTTTTATTTTCCGTAATGAGAAAAGCTCTGGAAACGAAGGTTTCTGGTCCTCTCATATCATCAAATTTCTGGATGATATATGAACTGACTTCATGTTTTTCATCGCCAAAGACAATGGGAGAGTAAAGAATAAATTGATTTACGCACAGTTTTTGCATTACATGTCGATATTGAACCAGTCTGTTTTCAAACATTTCAAAATCAACGTAACCTTTAACATTATTTTCTGAAGCGAGTAGCAAACTATAAGCTAAATCAAATGCGTTATGTGTAGCGATACCAATACGGACAGCTCGAATATTTTCTCCGACCAGAGCAAAATTTAACATTTTTTTGAAATTAGCATCTGTTTCCACTTTTGTTGGGAAAGTAGCTCCTGCCCAACCTTTTTTTGAAGCAATGACTTTTTCTTTTCCAAAGAACCCTCCCTTTACTAAGCATATTTTAATGCCTGTTCCACCATTATTGATGCGAGATTTTGTCCATTGGGTCAGTTCTTGCAAAAGAGTGTATGATTCAGGAAGGTAGGCTTGAAGGGTGATTCCTGCGAAAAGAGAATGAAATTCTGGTTCATCTAGTATTTCTTTAAAAAGATCAATGGTAAGGCTTAAGTAACGATAATTTTCCATTTCTAGCATGACCATCTTTGCTCTTTTTTTGCCATTAGGAAAGGTGGTTTCATTTTTCATGGCTTCACGATAAATCTCTTTCAGCCTATGTGATAGAATATCTTTGCGGGAATATAAACCAAGATCATGAGTATGTGAAATAAGACGAGAAAGTTTAACAGATACATATTGAATATTTGGAGTAGCAAGAGCTTTTAAATATCGCCTTAGATTTTGTTTTGCTTCATTTTCTCCTATAATTGGCTTACCTAAATGTCCAATATTAATTTGAACATTTTCTTTTTTTCTTACTTCAATAAATTGTTTTAATTTTTGCGGATCAGCTGAGTGGACACCTCTTTCAAGAATGGCGTTAAGTGTTTTGGTGAGGAAAGGGCCAAAAAACTCAGGATGAGAAGGGCCGAGCAATTTTATTAAATAAAGTCTGAGCCTGTAAAAAAGTGGAAGTTTTTCAGGAATTCCATATTGGAAAATAATAAAAATCACCTGATCAATAATTTTTTTATTGGATGTAGAGCGGCAACATTGATCTACTAATGCTGTGAGGAAAGCTTTCCCATCTTCATCCTGGAGAAGATTGATAAAAAATTTATTATCTTTAGTTGTAAAGTTAGAAAAAAGATTTTTTGCTTCTTTGCAAATCAAACCAGCGAGGTCTGTAGCAAGTTTTTCTCTTTCTTCAATACTTTGAGGAGTCCCCTCCACTGATTGAATTAGAGATATTGCATCTGAAACGTAAGCCGAATCATAAACTTTTGTTGACATTATCTTCTCCAAAAGGATTTCGAGGAGTTATCTATATCATAATAAATAGCTTTTTCTCAAAAGCTTTTCTTGCTTTTTCACCTCAGAAGAAATTATAAATTTCTTTTAGGAAAATAGGTGAGTGACCATGAAAAAATTCTTATTAGTCTTTTTAGTAAACGTTTCTATTGCTTTTGCCTTTACAAAAGTAGAAACAGGATTGGATGTTTTTTTCTCTGATGGCATATACAAAAATTTGAAAGGGAAAAAAATTGGACTGATTACTAATCAAACAGGAAGAGATAGCGAAGGAAATACAACTATCTCTCTTTTTCAAAATCATGCAAGTGGATATTCGTTAGTAGCTTTGTTTTCTCCTGAGCATGGCATTAATGGGACAAGCTATGCAGGTGAGAAAGTTTCATCAAAAATAGATACTCTACCTATTTATAGCCTTCATGGTAAGAATAAAAGGCCAACGAAAAAGATGCTCAAGGGCTTAGATATTTTAGTCTACGATATTCAAGATATTGGAAGCAGATCATACACCTTTATCACGACACTTTTTTACGTAATGGAAGAAGCTGCAAAAAATAAAATTGAGGTGATTGTTCTAGATAGGCCAAATCCCATGGGAGGAAATATCGTTGATGGTCCTATGCTTCATGAAAAATGGAGATCATTTATTGGGTACGTTAACGTTCCTTATTGTCATGGCATGACGGTGGGTGAACTTGCTAAGTTTTTTAATGAAGAGTACAAAATCAAATGCAAGCTGAAAGTTATTCCTATGAAAGGCTGGAAACGTCATATGACATACAAAGACACCAATCTTATGTGGATACCTCCGAGTCCTCACATACCAGAAGCGGATACTACTTTTTTCTATCCTGCTACAGGTATTTTAGGAGAGTTAAAATTAGTAAATATCGGAGTTGGGTATACTCTTCCTTTTAAAGTTGTAGGAGCTCCTTGGATCGATGCGGATATATTTGCAAAAAAGCTTAATGGTCAGCAAATTCAGGGAGTAAAGTTCTTGCCCATTCATTTTCGTCCCCAGTATGGACCATATAAAAGCGAAGATTGTCATGGAGTGATGATCCATATTACCGATGTGGCAAAATATCGTCCTTTATCAGTTCAATATATGCTTTTAGGGATGTTAAAAAGTCTTTATCCCAAAGTTTTTCAGTCAAAATTAGAAATGTCTAAAGATTGTCTAAGAATGTTTTGTCAAGCTAACGGGACGGATGAAGTTTATAACATTTTGAAAAATGAAAAGTATGTAGCTTGGAAATTGATTCAAAGAGAGAAAAAAGAAAGGGATGAATTTTCTCAGAAGAGAAAAAAATATTTAATTTCTCAATACGAACGCTAAAAATTTAGTTCTTGTTTTGGCCTTTATTGACATTTTGCATAAATCTCAATACAATTTTTCCTGTCTTTATAAAACATTAACAAAATGGATAAAGCATGAAAAATGATGTGAAAGTTAAACCTTTAGGAAATCGTGTTTTGGTAAAAAGATCTTCTTCTCCCACTTCCAAGGGAGGGATTTTATTGCCAGAGACAGCTAAAGAAAAACCACGCCAAGGAGAGATTATTGCTGTTGGACCTGGAAAAATGGACAAACAAGGCAAATATATTCCACTTTCTTTGAACATTGGGGATGTAGTTATTTATTCAACTTATGGTGGAGTTGAGGTCCCCATGGATGAAGAAGATTTTCTACTTCTATCTGAAGATGACATTTTAGCTGTATTATCATAAAGGAGGAAAACTATGACAAAGATGCTTCAATTTTCTGAAAAAAGTCTTCGTTCGATAAAAAAGGGCGTTAATGCTTTAGCAAAAGCTGTAAAGGTAACTTTAGGGCCTAAGGGTCGCAATGTTGTTATGAGGCGTTCATACAATGATATTGTGACGACTAAAGATGGAGTGACTGTAGCTAAAGAGATTGTATTAAAAGATAAATTTGAAAACTTAGGTGCTCAACTTGTAATAGAAGCAGCATCAAAAACTTCAAGTGTAGCGGGAGACGGAACTACAACAGCTGTAGTTTTGGCTGAGGCTATTTTTTTAGAAGGAGTAAAAAATATCGCAGCTGGCGCTAATCCAATGAAAGTAAAAAAAGGAATTGATCAAGCGATAGCTGTATTAGTAGAGAGTCTAAATAAAATGGCGAAAGATGTTTCTACACCTGAAGAGATCAAACAAATCGCTACGATTTCCGCAAATAATGACGTTGAAATAGGCGAGATTATTTCTAAAGCAATGGAAAAAGTTGGAAAAGATGGTCTTGTTACGACTACTGAAGGAAAAGGAGTCGAAACGGTACTAGAAGTAGTAGAGGGGATGCAATTTGATAAAGGATATCTTTCTCCTTATTTCATCACGAATGCTGAAAAGATGTCTGTGGAGTTTGAGAAAGCTAAGATATTGATTACAGATGAAAAAATTTCAGCCGCTAATAAGATTATTCCGATACTAGAAAAAATCATGTCAGAAGATTCAACTCCTTTTCTTATTATTGCAGAAGATATCGATGGGGATGCTCTTACTACACTTGTAATCAACAAAATCAAAGGAGGCCTTCCTCTTTGTGCTGTAAAAGCGCCTGCTTTTGGTGATCGCAAAAAAGAGATGATGCAGGATATTGCAGCGCTTACAGGCGCAACGTTTATTTCAAAAGAAATCGGAATGAATTTAGATGAAATTGAACCTTCTATGCTTGGCTCAGCAAAGAAAATTCGTATCACCAAAGATGAGACAACGATTATTGAAGGAAGCGGGAAAAAAGAAGAAATTGAAAAAAGAGCAAATGAAATTAGAGCGGCGATAGCTACTTCTACATCTGATTACGATAAAGAAAAACTAGAAGAAAGATTAGCAAAATTAGTAGGTGGAGTTGCTCTAATAAAAATAGGAGCGACAACAGAAGCTGAAATGAAAGAGAAAAAAGATAGAGTAGAAGATGCCCTTCATGCAACAAAAGCCGCTGTTTTAGAAGGCACAGTGCCTGGCGGAGGAGTTGCTCTTCTTAGCGTAGTCAGGTCATTAGATTCTTTAACGTTAAAAAATCCTGATGAAAAAGTAGGTGTTGAAATCGTAAAAAGAGCTGTTTTTGCTCCTTGTATTTCTATCGCTGACAACTGTGGCAGAAATGGTATTTCCATAGCAGAAAAAATCTATGAGAAAAACCAGGAAAATTGGGGATATAATGGTATTAAGGATGATTTTTCAGACCTTATTCAAGATGGAGTGATAGACCCAGTTTTAGTAACCAAAAGCGCTCTTGTCAATGGAGCATCTATTGCTTCTATGTTACTTACTTCTTCTGTTCTTATAGTAGAGAAGCCTAAGCCCAAACAAGAGCAACCCCCACCGATGGATGGATACGGTGGAGGGATGCCTCCTATGGGAGGAATGGGTGGTCTTGGCGGCATGATGTAAATTAAAAATTTATATTTATAGCCTTTCTAGTTACTAGGGCGAAGTAGATTTTTACTTCGCCTTTTTATTGTTATAATAATTTTATTTAAACTAGTTTATTAAATATTTTATTATTTGATAATAATTTGTTCAAATTGAAATTAATTACTATTAATAGTATAATAAATTCAATTAACTAGGAATTTTATTTATGGTTTCTTTATCTGAAAAAGTAAGAAATAATTTAGAAATAGCAGGTAATGCATTGATTTATTCTGTTCCAGGATTGGGTCATTACCTTCATTATCAAAAGCTAAAGAATATTGAGACAGCTGTTCATGATATTTTCGCACAAAAAAGGAACGATGAAATTGATACGTCAAAATTAAGAGAACAATTAGTTCCTTTAAGACAAAGCCTCGATCGTTTAAGAAAAGCTCAAATGCTTGGATTTTGGCCGAAGATAGCCCTTTGGATAGTTCTTTGGATCTTTGTATTTACTTCAGCTTTTACCTTGATAGGAATAGTAGTTGATAACTTTATATTGAGTCCTAATATTTCTGGTTTTCGAGAGAAGTTAGAAAAGGAAATAGATCGGGCAGCTATTAATGAAAGAGTAGCTTTAGCAATACAAGAAGCTGGGATGTCTTGGGAACAACAATGGACGGGGGAAGAACAGGGGATGAAAGAATGGACCGGGTCAGCTGTTTAAGCCAAAAGCCATATCGTCCGATTGATGGATTTTGCGAAAATCCATTTCTTCAATTTATTCCTGTAGTTGGAACACTTCTTTCTTATAAGAGAATAAAAGGTATTGAAAAACAGTTTCAAGAATTTCAAGCGGCCTTTCAGACTGAGCTAGGAGCAACAACAATTGCAGAAGATCGCTTTGTTTCTTTATTCGATCCTGAGGAAGCTTTAAAACCTGATCCTCAAGAATCAGCACATCAAATTCCTTTAAAAGATAGGCTTGAGTATCTTACTGCTTTACAACAGAATTTTAAAGATGCTGTTGAAGCATCATCAGGCGGATGGGCTGTTCGTTTCGTTGCTTGGATTGTTTGTGCGATTGTTCTATCTCCATTTTTATGGATAGGACTTGTATTAGATTGCCTATGTATTCATTGTTACTTACTTGAAAAGAAAATTAATATTGAAGAGATAGATAATAAGATCTCTGAAACCGTAAAGCAGCTAGAAGAGGAAATAAGACAGGAAGAAAGCTCTAGTAGTGATCCTTTTAATTTTAATACGCCATTTTTCCAAAAGCATGGTCCAGAACTTATTGATAGTCCTCATTTTGGGATGTAGACCGAATAAATTAATTTGCCTTCCTTGTTATTTTCTTAAAATCTCGTTATATTCTAGTAATAAAGGAGAACTAAAAATGAAAAAATTATTACTAGGATGCTTTCTTTTTATTACAATAAGTAGCAGTTGTTTTGCTGCTCTTCCTCCCTTTTATCAAAGTGCAAAAGAGCTTAAGGACCTTCTTTCAGATCAAAGACTAGCTGAGAAACTTGGAAGCGGTCAGTTGATACAAGATATCATTCGAACAGAAAATGGGTATTTAATTGTAACGCCTAGAAAAAGATTGGACGTTGAGGTTCATTATTATCCTCCCAAATACGGCGTGGGTCCTTCACAGTACGAGTTTTATTTTCATGAACCAGTGCAAGTAGAATTTAGTCGTAAATAGCATTTACTATTTAGGAGCTTTGAGCCATTCTTTACTTGGAATAGACTGGAAAATACGAAGTTCAAAAACATGAACTATAGCCAATACATGTTCAAAAATTTCTGATTGGATATCTTCATAATTTCCCCAAACTGTATCGTTAGAGAAAATATATAATTCGATAGGAAGACCTACTTCTGTTGGTTGAAGATGACGAACTAAGAAGGTCATATCTTTATGTCTAATTTTGGCATGTTGATGTAGGTAACGTTTAATATAGGTTCTAAAAAGACCTATATTTGTCATGTCATCATTAAACCCTTTCTCCATCTCTTCTTGCAGTAATTCATTAATATTTTTATTGCTTTTAATCTTTTCAAAAAGAGATTGATCGCAAAGTTTTACGGTATCCATATCGATATTAATGTAACGTTTGATTCTTCTTCCGCCGGATTCAAACATGCCTTTCCAGTTTTTAAAAGACTCTGAAACTAAAGAATAAGCAGGAATAGATGTTATGGTTTTATCAAAGTTTTGCACTTTCACTGTAGTTAAGGAAATATCGACAACATCACCATTGGCATCATGTTTTGGCATTTCTATCCAATCGCCTACCTTGACCATGTCATTTGCAGAAAGTTGAAAGCTGGCAAGAAATCCCATAATAGGATCTTTAAATACTAAAGCCAAGACAGCAGTGATAGCGCCTAAGCTAGTAAAAAGGATTCCGGGGGATTTATTCATAACAATTGAAAGAATAAAAATAGCTCCGATAAAGAAGACTAAAATTTTTGCAGCCTGAATAAATCCTTTTATCGGTTTTTGAGTTGAGAATTGATACGTATTATAGATTTTATGAAAAACGGTAATGAGTTGACTTATAAAAAGTAGAGCAATCACGGCGATATAAATTTGGCAGAGAATTTCAGCATAATGAGCCAGTTTAGCCTTATCTAAAAAAGCAAAAGGTAAAAGCCAATAAAGTAGTAGTCCTGCTATTAGGTGAGAAAAAAGATTAAAAATATGTTTTTTGAAAATGATATTTCCGAAGCGAAAAGCGCGAGGAAATATTTTTTGCAGAATTCTCATCAAATAGCGTCTGCTTAGAAGAAAAATTATGAGAGTAAAAAATAACACACCTGCTACAAGAGATCCGTGAATGGCAAAAGATTTTAAAAACGGCCAAAACTTATCTGGATGAAAATAAGATTTAATTGCATCGAGCATAATCATCTCCTAATTTTTTTATGTAGCAAAGGTAAGAATTGAAAAGAAACTGTTTCACTTATGCCTCCAAAAACTAGGAATAAATAATAGAAGAACAGCAAAGAATTCTAATCTACCTAGAAGCATTAAGAAAATAGAAATTATTTTGGACAGTGGTGGCAAGATTGAAAACGTTCCCGTAGGTCCTGTTGCTCGGAAAGAAATACCAATATTATTGAGCATACAAGTAACAGTAGAAATGGAGGTTTCGGGATCTACGCCATTTAATGTTAATGCAACTGTTGCTGCAACAGCAAAGAAAACAGCAATTACAAAGAAGACTAAAACTGTACTTCGAATTTTATTATCTAGCTCTTTTTGTCCGACTCTTAAAGGCCGTACTTTTTCTGGCCGGAAAATTTCTTCGATCTTATCAATGACAATTTTAAAAAGGATATAAAACCTAGAAGTTTTGATACCACCGGCGGTAGATCCTGACATACCACCAACGAACATTAACAAGAGCATAATGAGCTGAGGAGCAAAGGGCCACATATCGTAATTTGCTGTAGCAAAACCTGTTGAAGTTTGTGCAGAAACAGCTTGAAAAACGCCGTACCTAACAGCTTGTCCAGTTGTGTAAGTAATTTCACTTCCATCTGAGAGTACTTGTGGTGATCCGATAAGATTTAAAGAGACCAAAATAGCTCCTATAATTATGAATCCTAAAAAGACAAAAAGATCCATTTCATAGACTCTTTGAAATTTTCTTTTAATCAGGTGGAAATAATAAGCAAAGTTAACGCTTCCGAAGATCATAAAGAAAATAATAATCCAATCCGTATAAGGGTTGTTATACGCTGCAATACTAGCATTACGGACAGTAAAGCCACCTGTTGAAAGTGTAGAAAAAGTCGTACAGAAAACATCGAATAGGGGCATTTTAGGATTAGTCCATATCAACAAGAAGATTTCAGCAACTGTCATTCCAAGGTATAATTTCCATAATATAGAAGACGTTTCTTGAATACGCGGAGTGAGAGCTTCCTTAGTTGGTCCCGGCACTTCTGTTTGAAAAAGGAACCTACCTCCTACAGCTAGATTGGGAAGAATGGATAAAAATAATACGACGATTCCCATACCGCCTAGCCATTGAATAAAGCTACGCCAAAATAAGACTCCTTTGCTGACGGCTTCAACCCCTGTATATACAATTGTACGAGTATTTGGATCTCTGATAGGGGCTATCGTTCCATAGTATGAATATGTTTTATGAGGAATATGAACGTTGGTATCGTGTATGAGAACTTCTCTTCCTGCTCCATCATATTTTTTAGGACAAATGACACTGGCTCCGGTAGTAGTAAATCCTGACATAGTTTCAAAATAAGCATCAATAGGATCTGTAAGCGTACCGCTAAAAATAAAAGGAAAAGATCCAACTAAAGCGGACATTAACCAAATAAGTACTACGAGAAATATACTTTCTCTTCGATGTAAATTGCCTCGAGACTTTCTTCCCCAAAATCGAAAAACAAAAGAAAGAGCGAAACTAATAACTATTGTTTCTAAAAAAGCTAAAGAAGATTTGGGGTGCAAACTTTTCTCGATAAAATCGAAATATAGAGAAACGACAAGAGGAATGAATAAAATTAAAGAAAAGTAAAAAAGATATTTTCCTAAAATTCGACTTATAACTCTGTATAGCACGCCTTATCTTTCCTCCCCGTTAGAAAAATTCATGCAGACGATGCAAGTTTTCAGGGCTTGTAATGACGATAATCGTATCGTGTGGGGAAATTATTCTACTGCCCTTACCGATCATAACCCGTCCTTTGTTTTCGATTGCAGCAATAAGAAGATCTTTAGGTAGCCTTGCACTTAAGTCAGAAAGTTGTATTCCAACTAGAGGCGAATGAGGAGATACCTTTACTTCGATTACTTTTGCTTGGTTGTCGCAAAGTGATGCAATTGAAATAACTGTTTTTTCCATAAGAATAGAAAGAATTCTATTAGAGATATTTACTCTTTCGGAAACTGTAAACAGAATATCTTGTTCTCTTAGAACAGGAGCTAAAGAAACATCGGAAATTAAAGAAACGATTTTTTTGCATCCTATTTCTTTTGCTAAAAGTGATAAAAAGACATTCGTTTTATCTTCATTAGAGGCTGCGATAAAAACCCCTGCATCTTGAACTTGTTCGTCTATTAAGAAATGAATATCTGCTGCGTCATGATGAATAATGGTGCATTCAGGAAGAAGTTCTGCAAGTTCGTGACATCGAGTTTCTTTTTTCTCAATAATTTTTACTTTGATATTCAATCTTTCTAAGATTTTTCCCAAATGAAGAGCAACTTCGGTTCCTCCGATAATCACCACTGATTGCACTGTTTTATGAGGAGTTTTAAAGATTTCATGAAGTTGATACATCATTTTAGTTTCACCGATGACGGTGATTTCGTCACCTGGAATAATAAAATCATCGCCATGTGGGAAAATAATTTTTTCTTTATTCTCATCATCTTGGATTTTTTCTTCTGGGATCGTTCTTCTGATTAAGCTAATAATTAACTCTTCTGGCAATTCTAATTCTGAAAGAGGAATGTCGTGTTTTTTCCAAGTATCGGGAACAATAATAGTTCTCATTTGGATGGAGCCATGAGCAAAGTTTTCTATTGCTAAATCTTCAGGATTAATAATACTTTTTAAAACATCATGTGCGGCAAGAACTTCTGCTGCAATAAAATGGTCCACATAAAAAAGACGTGAAAAATCTAGTCTTGATCTAGAAAGAAATCCCATTTCTTTGACACGTGAGATGGTAAAAGGATACCCAAGATTTTTAGCAATACTACATGCTGTTAAATTTGTTTCATCTTTTCCTGTCATTGCAATGAAAAGATCGGGTTGGGTTTCCATCAAATCATCTAATATTTTCCACCTAGAGACGTCTCCGTAAAGAGTAGCTACGTCAGATTCAGCAGCAAGTTTTGCTAAAGCCTGAGCATTATTGTCGATAATGGTAACGTTATGTTCTTCTTTTGAAAGAATTGAAGCTAGATAAGATCCAATGTCGCCAGCACCAAGAATAACAATATTCATAATACTTTAAATTTTTAATCAATTTACCCTTAACTTTATCTTATAAAATTAATAAGAAGAACAAAAGATAAAAATGAGAAATCTACGTACCTTCAGTAAAACTATTTTGCCATTGTTGAGAAGTAAGTATTTGTCCAAAGGCTCCTAAATTAGAAAGAGAAGCTTGATGAAGAGATTCAGAGTAGCTCTGGACACAATCGGTAAGAGTAATAATCTTGTAATTTCTTCCAATAGCTTCTCTTGCTACTGTTTCCACTACTCCATTTGTGGTGAAACCAGAAAGTATCAAATCTTCTACTCTTAAAGCTCTAAGATAATGTTGCAATTCACTTCGATAAAAAGCAGAAGTACCCCATTTATGAATTTTATAATCTACTGGGGGAAGTCCTTCCAATAGATCATGTCCCCAAGTTCCTTCACGAAGTCCTTCTTTTTCTAAAAAAGGGCGTAATTTTTGAAGGTGACCAAGCCCCATAGGTTTTTTAGTAAGGTCTTGTAGAACCGTAACTTGTGTTGCTATAATAGGAATATGCATTTTCCGACAAAATAAAATGGTTTCAGTAATGGGACGAACGATTGCCTCGATTTGAGGAGCTCCTAATCCATGTTTTGCATAAATACCATCTGCATGACAGATATCATTTTGCATATCTAAAACCAAAAAAGCGCAAGATGAAAAGGGCATGGCGAAAATCTCTTTGTATCTAATAATTTTGTAGCTATAATTCTTTTTTTTGTCGACCTTGATTATTAATGAAATGAATAAAAAACATAAAATTGGAACTATAATTAACTTTTGTTCAAATGAAATTCGTTTTATTAAAGATTGCATTGAACAAGCGAAACAATTTTCTGAAAATTTATTTATTGTGGTTGCTGATCATTTTTTTGATGGCCGCAAGGAAAATATAAATTTATTAGAAACGCTTTTTACATCTTTTCCAGATATTACCTTTATTGTTTATCCATTTTTCAAGGAGGGCATAAAGGCTTCTTTTTTTAAAGAAGAAGATAAAGATCACCTTTGGCATTCGATTTCTCGCTATATTGGATACTGTTATTTAGCTAAGGAAATTGAATACGTATTATTTCTTGATGTCGATGAGATTGTAGAAGCAAAAAAGTTTCTTCGCTGGCTAGATTCTTTTTCTTATAAAGAGTATGACGCTATGAGTTTAGCAAATTATTGGTATTTTAGATCTTCCAACTATAGAGCGAAAATTTATGAAGATTCGCCAGTTTTAATAAAAAAGAAAGCTTTAACAAAAAAGGTGCTTCTTCACAAAGACGAAAGACTTGCACTTCTTTCTCAAACGAAAGGAAAAAAGAAAAAGAAAGTATGTTGGGAAAATCTTCCTATGATTCATCATTATAGTTGGGTGAGAAGCAAAGAAGAAATGCTGAAAAAAGTAAATTCATGGGGGCATAAAAAAGACCGTGATTGGCCAAAGTTAGTTGAAGAAGAATTTTCTAGGCCTTTTTCGGGAAAAGATTTTATACATGGTTATGAATTTGAAACTGTGCAGCCTTTTGTTTTGCTTGAAGAAGTAAAGTGTTTGGAAAAAAGCATAAATCCTAATATTATTCGGTTAGATAAAAAACAATTTTACAAGCTTATTAAGAAAAATTTTTTAAACAGTCTTTTCAAAAAGGACTTGATTTAAACCTTATCCTTAACGGATGATTTTTTGTAACTTGCACCGGTAGCTCAATTGGATAGAGTACCCGGCTACGGACCGGGCGGTTAGAGGTTCGAATCCTCTCCGGTGCGCATTTTTTAGCTTATGATTTTAGAAATTTTCCCTACTGGACCCTACTTAACTAATGCCATCTTACTAGCTTGTGAGATTACACTGAAAGCAGTGGTAATTGATCCAGGTGTGGGATGTGAAAAAGAAATTTTAAATTTTGCAAAAGAGAAAAATCTGCAAATTGAAAAAATTCTTATTACGCATTCTCATTGGGATCATACAGCAGATGTTTATGAGCTAAAGAAGAAAACAAACGCTAAAGTCTATATTCATAAAGAAGATGCTCCAAATTTAGAAAAACCTGGATCGGATAAATTGCCTCTCTTTGCAAAAATTAAGGGAGTAAAGCCTGATCATTTTGTAAAAGATAAAGAAATAATTAAGGTAGGTAAACTAAATCTTGAAGTAATTTATACTCCGGGACATTCACCTGGAGGAGTATGTTACTACCTAAAAAAAGAGAAGGTTTTAATTTCTGGAGACACACTATTTCAAGGATCTATTGGTAATATTTCTTTTCCTTTCTCTGACCCAGAAAAAATGTGGGAATCATTGAAAAAACTTTCTAAACTTCCTCCTGATACGAAAGTAATTCCAGGTCATGGCGATTCTACAACTATTGGGAAGGAAAAATGGCTAGATGAAGCGGAAGAATATTTTTCTTAGGTATTATTTCCCTCTGCAGGTTAGATAATCATATAAATCTTTTTCTGTAGTCAGCAGCAGACTTTTATGAAGAACACAAAGAGGATATGTTGCATCTAGAATTATATGATCTCCTACATTAGGTAGACCAATGGCATTTAATTTGGGAAATTTATCAGGATTTTTTAAATGGTGAAATCCTTTTAAATAATCGTTAGTGCTAAATCCTTCTTCTTTAACCCTAATATATATTAATTTTCGATCATACAAAAGAGCTTGTATTGCAAAGTAAAGACCAAGACTATCTTTTGGAGGATTCCCTAAACTCTCAGCGAGTTGTGATAAATGCTTAATTTCATAGGGGAAACAAAATTTCCCTTTTTGAGCTTCGCCGAATAAAGCAATAGTATAATTCATTCTTCCTCCCCTTAATTCTTCCTTTACTGAGAAAAAGAATAAATTGCAACCTAAGCTCATTTTGTTGAAATGCGGTTTCTTTAAGAAAAGATCTTTTAGGAAAAAGTTTTATCTCATATCCTTTTTTGCGGAAAAAACGGATTTCAATGAAAAAAGAATACGCATCTATTTGGATTTTTCTTTCTGTATTTTTAGCATCTTCCATGATCTTTTTTGATCAATCAATTTTACCAGTAGCTTTACCTTCTATACAAAAATCTCTTGGTTCTTCTCCAACACAGATTCAATGGATGATCAATGCTTATCGTTTAACTATCGCAGCTTTTGTGCTTGGCGGAGGAAAATTAGCTGATATGTTTGGACTCAGACGTATATTTTGCTGGGGGATGTTTATTTTTGCTATATCTTCTATTTTATGTGGACTGAGCCCTTCTACCGCTTTTCTTCTTGTGAATAGATTTATTCAAGGGATCGGTGCTGCTTTAGTTGTTCCAACTTTATCTCCTCTTCTTTTCTCGGCTTTTTCTATTGAAAAGAGAGGTTTCGTTGTGGGATTAAAGGTAAGCCTATCTTCTGTTCTTATGATATTGGGCCCTCCAATGGGAGGGGTACTTACTCAGTATTTAAGTTGGAGATATATATTTTGGATCAATCCATTCATAGCCGTATTAGGCATTATTTTAGTTTTAATTTTTGTACGGAGATCAGCAAAATCCAAAGATCATTTTGATTTCTTTGGTTTTCTATTTTTCACATTTGCTATTTATAGTTTTTCACTAAGTATGATGCAGGCAAGAAATTGGGGATGGTTTTCGTATCCGATCATTTTTCTTTTCCTTTTATCAGTTATCTTTTTTTCTTTTCTTATCTTCCAGGAAAAGAAGAGAAAAAGAGCTTTCATTGATATTAATTTATTTAAAAACAATACCTTTGCGGTTTGCTCTTTAAACATTATGGTAGTGAAAATAGCTTTAGCTGCTGCGATTTTTTGGCCTATTTTTTTTCAACAGGCTTTAAATTTTTCCCCTTCAAAAGCTGGAATTTATGCAATGATTTCTTTTATACCGATGCTTATTGCAGCTCCAATTGGTGGAAAATTAGTTGATAAAATGGGAGCGAGAAAACCTCTTCTTTTAGGACAGGGGCTAACTTTTTTGTCATTTCTTGGAATATGTTATTTTTTACCCAAAGCCAATATTGGTCTTATTTTATCTCTTACTCTGATGGGTTTTGGTGGAACTTTTTCTTTAACGCCCGCATTTATTGGAGGATTAAATTCTATTCCTCAAAAAAGAAGAGGAAGGGCTGCCGGAATTTTAAATGCAGTTCGTTCATTAGGAATAAGTTTAGGAGTGGCTCTTTTGGGTGCTTTACTTTTAAATACACAAACATATTTTTTTGCGTCTTTTTTAAAGAAAAACCTCAAGACAATGCATTTAGATCCTTTTCAATTTGATGGGCTTTTATCACATGTGAAAACAGCAGAGGAAAATTTAAGGGCGTTGAATCCTGCAATTCAACAGGAAATCATTACGATGATGAAAACTTCTTTAACTTGGGCAAATCAGATTACAATTTTTTGTGCCGCTCTATTTTCTCTTTTTATGTTCCTCTTCATTTACAAATTCATGGAAAAAGAGAAAAAAATTGCTGAATATTATCCTTCTAACTAATTATTTTTTTATCTCTTGATGAAAAAAACGGGCATTTGTTCCTAAATGATTTTCGATTTCTATGAGTCTGTTATATTTGGCCATTCGCTCTGATCGTGATAGAGATCCTGTTTTTATCTGACCAGCACTGACTGCTACAGCAAGATCACCTATAAAATCATCTTCTGTCTCTCCCGAACGGTGAGAAATAATTGTAGCGTAGTTATTTTGTTTGGCAAGACGGATTGTTTCTAATGTTTCAGTAAGAGTACCTATTTGATTAAGTTTAATTAAGATGGCATTAGCAATCTGTTCATCTATTCCTTTTTGCAAAAACTTTTTATTTGTAACAAAAAGATCATCTCCAATGATTTGATATTGATCTTTCATCTTTTCTGTAAGAAGTTTCCATCCTTCCCAATCATTTTCATCTAATCCATCTTCAATACTAGTAATAGGAAAGGAGGCACATAAACTTTTTAGATAATCGATGAACTCTGCAGCCGATCGTGATTGATACTTTTGCTTAGCTAGTTTTTTCTTTTTGTCTATATATTTGCGAGTTTCTTTATCGTAGAATTCGGAAGCAGCAACATCTAGAGCAATAGAAATATTTTCTCCTGGTTTGTATCCTGCTTTTTCTATGGCTTCAACGATAAGAGAAAGTGCTTCTTCATTTGAAGAAAGATTCGGAGCAAATCCGCCTTCATCACCTACTGATGTTTCATGGTTTTTTTCTTTGAGCAGTTTTTTTAGAGTATGAAAAACTTCAGATCCCCATCTTAAAGATTCAGAAAAAGAAGAGGCTCCTTCGGGTCGTATCATAAATTCTTGAAATTCTAAAGAATTATCAGCGTGGGCTCCTCCATTGATGATGTTCATCATAGGACATGGAAGAAGATTTGCTTCTTGTCCTCCTAAATATTGATAAAGTGGGATTTTTTGTTCTATTGCAGCAGCGCGAGCAGCAGCTAAAGAAACTCCAATTATTGCATTAGCTCCAAAATTAGATTTATTTTCTGTCCCATCTGCAGCTATCATTTTTTCATCGATTTCTTTTTGTTCAAAAACTGAAATTCCTTTAAGCAACTCGTTTATTGGTCCATTTACATTCGAGATCGCTTTTTGAACTCCTTTGCCAAAATATCTTTTTGGATCTTTATCTCTTAGTTCCCAAGCTTCATGTTCACCTGTGGAAGCACCTGATGGAACTTTAGCTTTCGCTAGAATGTGATTAGAAGTAGATAAGATTACTTCAATGGTTGGGTTCCCTCTTGAATCTAAAATTTCAAGTGCTTGAACTTTGTCTATTTTTCCCATAGGATTGCTACCTGTTTAATTCTTTTTCATCTAGACTTTCTATTAAACTACGATAAGCCTCAAAACGCAACATTGGTATTTCTTTTTCTTGTACAGCAACTTTCACGGCACATTCAGGTTCTGCTAAATGATTACAATCAGGATACTTGCAGAAAATTGAATATTTCGAAAATTCATGAAAGTGATTTTTGACATCTTTTTGGGTAAGTAACCAAATACCAAAGCTTTTAATTCCAGGAGTATCGATACAATAGCCACCTTTTTCAAGAGGAATCAAGCTTGCTCTTGTTGTGACATGAGCTCCTTTCAAAGTTTTTTCAACTATTGGACCTGTCTTGAACTCAGTTCCCAAACAAGCATTAATCAAAGAGGATTTTCCAACACCTGATTGACCTGAGAAAACGGAGGCTTTGTTTTTCATTTCTTTTAAAAGTTTATCGATTCCTTCATTATTTTTGGCACTAAGACCAATGATTTTATATCCACTTTTCTCAAAAGCCTCTTTCACGTCAAAGTACTCTTTTTCTTGTTCGCTTCCTTTTTCTAAAAGGTCGATTTTATTGATCAAAATAATGGGAGCCATGTTGCCTTTTTTCGCGGCAATAATATATCGATCAATAAGAAAAGGTTTTAGAGGGGGTGAAACAACAGAGACTACAATAAAAACAAGATCGATATTCACAGCAATAATATGTTCTTTTTTCCTTAAAAGATCTTTTCTAGAAAGAATAGAATAACGATCATCAACAAAATGAATCGATAAGTCTTCTTCTGAAAAATAAACAAGATCTCCGACTGCAACTAGATTTTTTAAAAGAGAAGTATCTTTTTTTAAATTACCGCGCAATGAGCATATATATTCTTTTTTATCTAAAACGACATGAATCTTTTCTCCCAATATCGAAACGACTCGTCCTCTTTTTAACGAGGGATCATTTTGAGGTTTTGTAGTTTTTATTTTTTGAAGATCTGTTTTTTTATACTTGGAGCGATCTAGACGACTTGCTTTTTTCCTATTCTGTCTTGAAGTTCTTTTGCCATTTTTGTGGAATTCCTCTTCAATCATGAGAGGATCAATTTTTTCCTTTTTCATATTTTCGGCCCTAATTTTTGCATTAGTATAGCTCCTGCTATAGATACATTGAGAGATTCTATCTTTTTTGTCATGGGAATCGTGATTTTACGTCCTTTTTCTCCTAAAGCAGTAAGTCCATGTGCTTCACTACTCAAAATGAGAGCAACATTGGCCGAAGAAGAATAAGAATGAACCTCCTTGCCTTCTATATCAGCAACCAAAAGTTCTTTTTTTGTCTCATTTATCATCTGCAGGATTTGCTTATATGTCATAAATTGATAAGGAAGAGAGAGACACGCTCCTTTAGAAGAGCGAATTGATTTATCGTTAAAAGGATCTGTTGTTTCAGGAGTAAAAATCACTCCTTCCCAACCAAATGCTAAAGCTGTTCTAAGAAGCGTACCTAAATTGCCAGGATCAGATAAACGATCTAAAATTAATAAATATTTTTTCTTAAAAAGATCTTGTTCTTTGGGAAGATCAACGACAGCTAAAAGATCTTCAGGAGATTGAATCCCGCTGATTTTTTTTATTATTTCATTTGTGACCTGAATCTTTTTTTCACAAGAAATATCCGGTATTTCATCGGATGCGAAAAGAAGGATTTTAATTTTATTTTTTAGCGATATTTCTTTTATCGTCTTATTTCCAGTGATAACAAGACTCTTTTTTTCATAGCGAAATTGTTTATTTTTTCTAACCTTTACTAAATCTTTTACAATCGGATGTTGTAAACTCTTTATCTTATTTGGTAACATATAATTTGATGGGGGAAACCTATTTAAACTTTATTTTTTATGGATCATTTTAATCTATCTGCTAAGACACTGCAAAAGAAATTAATCGGATCGTTATCACTTCGTGTTTTTTATGTGGCCTTAGTTCTTTTAATTCTTCCTCTTTTTCTCCATACCATTTTGATGTATCACACTGAATACAAACAGAAAGTAAAAGATCTTTTTGTGCATATATCCATCTTAGGTGAGAGCCAAGCAAATTATATTACTCAAAAAATGAAGCTGCAAGAGAGGATGCTGAAACGAATATCGGAACATGTAAATTTTGAAAAAGAAGCAAAAGAAAATTTCTTTGATAGCGACGTCAATGCTTACTTGGATATGATTGCAGATATCGTAATAGCTCATGAAATTTTTTATCTTGCTTACAAAGCTGAAGATAACCTTCTTTGTACTGCGACTTCTGATAAAACCTTTTTAGGCGATAATTTTTCTACTAAAAAGGATTTTTTTGATTCCTTACAAACCAATGAAAATTATTTTTTAGATAAGAAAAAAGACCTACTTTACATAACAAGAACAATTTATTCGAAAACAACAAATTCAGCAGCGGGTCTTATAGTTGCTTCTTTTAAACCTACTTATTTTGTAGAGGAACTTACCTTTATCAAAGATTTTCCATATAAAGTTGAAATATCTGTGATGTCTCATGAGGGTAAAATCGTCGCGAGCTCAAATAACAATTTAATGGATCAATACGAAGGAAAAGGCTTTCGTTTGGAGGACCTTGATTTCATTAAAGATGGATATTACCTCATTATTGGTAAAGAACATCACATGGCTGTTAAAATCCCAATGGGAAAAGTTCCTTCTTATCTTTTAGTAGATGTTTTAAAACAAGGCGTTCTTTCTTCTTTGAGAAGAGATTATATGATGCGATTTGGTGTCTTATTCCTCTTTTTACTGATCATTGGGGGAGGCGGTTGTTTCTGGCTTATTAGAAAAATATCCAAACCTCTTTCTCATCTTGTGCAAACAATGACAGAGGTAGCAAGAGGAGATGTCAGAAAGAAATATATTCCTGGTAAAATGGGCTTTGAGATTAATCTTCTGGGTAGTTTCTTTAATGATGTTGTTGAAGCCATGATGAAACATCAGCATGAAGCGGAAAAACAAAGAGTAGAAAAACAAATTGTAGCTCAAGAGTTAAAACTAGGTCATTCTATTCAAAAAGAAATGCTTCCTGTAAAACATCCTGATTTTCCAACTTTAGATATTGCAACTGGTTACGTTCCAGCGAAAGAAGTCAGTGGTGATTTTTACGATCTTTTCAAAAAAGATGATGACAATTTGATGATTGTCATTGCAGATACAGCAGGTAAGGGTATTTCTGCTTGTTTTTATTCTTTAAATATTCGAAGCATTTTTCGCTCCTTTGCTCTTGCTGAAGCAGAACTTTCTAATATGATGAAGCATGCGAACGAGCTCTTTTGTCAAGATACAAAAGATTCAGGAATTTTTGTGACAGCATGGGTTGGCCTTTTTGATAAGAATACAAAGAAAATCCATTATGCAAATGCAGGTCATTATCCTGCTTTTGTTAAAAGAAATGGTAAATTGATAGAGTTAACTTCAGATGGTATTGCTTTTGGTGCTGCTCCTGATCAAACAACGAAAGTGGAGTCTTTTCAGCTTGAAAAAGATGATATCTTTTTCCTTTATACTGATGGTGTCATAGAAACGCATAACGAAATGAAAGAATTATATGGAATCGAAAGACTCAAAGATTATTTGATGCAAATGAAACCTAAAGATTCTCATGAAATAGTGAGAGGTCTGATGGATGATTTAAATCAGTTTAGTGGAGGACAAGAGCAATTTGATGATATTACGGTTGTAGCTCTTCGTCTAATTTAGGCCAAAGTGGTGTATCTTTTAGCTTTTTTATAATTTCATCCGGATCATTAATTTTTTCATTGATAGCAATTTTTTCTGCTAAATTTAAAAGAAGACCCATATTTTTTCCTGGCACAATCCCTTGTTCTTTGAGATGAAGAGCTCTAACCAAAGGATCTTTTTCTTGAATACGTCTTATCTCTTCTTTTAGGTGACCTTTTTTTTCTTTATGTGACTTTAAAAAGATCTCTTTTTCGGGAGCTGGCATTTTGCAGGCAATAATTTGATCAATAATTTCTGAGAATTTATTAGAAAAGAAATAAGCCCATTCAAAATCTTCTATTTGCTTTTTTTGCAGCATTTTTTCTGTTTCATGATAGAAAATCACAAAGTCCATATCTTGATTAGAAAGTTTAAAATGACGACAAAGATTGATTTTTTCTTCTAATGAAAAATGAGGGAATAATTCTAATATTTTAGCAATAGCTGGACAAGGAGGAAAGTCTTTCACGTGTTGTAGTTTTCTTTGTATATTTTTAACCGATTTTTCTTCTAATTGAGGAAAGATTTGCTGAAGAAGATCGAATTCAAATAAAACTTCTAAAGCCTTAGCAAAGTTAGGGTAAAGAGACATTTTATTTAATTCTTGCCATACTCTTTCTATTGCGACGTAAGGAAAAAGTTCGGTTGCGTGTGCTACTATAGCTTCTTTTGTGGGGGGATCTATTTCAAAAGATAGACGAGCAGAAAAGCGAATAGCCCTAATCATACGAAGTCTATCTTCTTGGATCCTTTCATGGGGATTTCCGATGGCACGAATTATTTTTCTTTTTAAATCTTTTTCTCCTTCGACGTAATCTAATATTTCTTCTTTTATGGGATCATAAAAGAGGCCATTAATAGTAAAATCTCTTCTTTTAGCATCTTCAACAGCAGTCGTAAATGAGATGGAAGAAGGTCTTCTTTTATCTTCATAGTCAGATTCTTTACGAAAAGTAGCTACTTCAAAAGGATGGTCATCTTCCACGACGAGAATAATACCAAAAGATATGCCAATGGGTACTGTATGAGAGAAAAGAGATTGAATAATATCAGGAGTAGCATTGGTAGCAATATCAATATCATCCGATGGATGCTTTAGCAGAAAATCTCTTACCCATCCTCCTGCAAAATAAGCAACATATCCTGCATCATTTAATTTTTTTACAATGGAAAGAGCTAAATTAAAGGCTTTTGTCATATAATTTCTTCTGTGTTTTTTGCTTATATTTATTATAATCTTCACTATCAAAAGTTAAAGGTAAAAAAATGGATTCTAAAGAGAAAATGATGGATTCTCCTATTCGAGTCCTTCCCGATCATATGATCAATCAAATTGCTGCAGGGGAAGTTATTGAAAATCCTGCATCAGTTGTAAAAGAACTTGTTGAGAATTCTATTGATGCTAATTCAAATATTATCAATGTTACTATCAAAGCTGGGGGTATACTTCTCATTAGCGTCGAAGATAATGGATGTGGAATGGGAGGAGTAGATCTTCTTTTGTCGCTTCGGAGACATGCGACTTCTAAAATTTACTCAATAAAAGATCTTTTGAAAGTACAAACCATGGGATTTCGTGGAGAAGCACTTGCTTCTATTGCAGCGATATCAAAATTAAAAATAGAAAGTGCCAAAAAAAATGAATCAGCAAAACAAATAGAAGTAGAAGCGGGGAAAATAAAATCGAAAAATGTAGCTTCAAGGACAGAAGGAACATCTATCGAGGTTAAGTCATTATTTTTTAATACTCCTGTACGCAAG
>Ga0180433_10002863_pt1 | contig 26018 bp, 22 predicted proteins | sample SS_ome_8_FD_132980 | JGI IMG/M metagenome (GOLD analysis project Ga0180433, IMG submission 132980) | Hypersaline lake sediment archaeal communities from the Salton Sea, California, USA - SS_1_D_1 metaG | ecosystem: Environmental > Aquatic > Non-marine Saline and Alkaline > Hypersaline >... | reverse complement strand
TTTATCTGGTAGCGGCGCAGGGACTTGAACCCCGGACCTACGGATTATGATTCCGTCGCTCTAACCACCTGAGCTACGCCGCCAATAATTTTCCGCCTTCGCCCTGTCGGGCAGGCTCCATACTCTAATTATATACTTAATTTCTTTACATTTAAAGCATTTAATACAAAGTTAAACATGGTGCGCAAGAAGATCAAACCGGTAATCAGTGTTGCAACAATACCAAGCATCATGGTAACCGCAAAACCACGCAATGGGCCGGTTCCAAATTGGTACAGCACAATACCAACCACGAATGTGGTAATGTTAGCATCCAAAATAACCGCTGTTGCATTGGCAAATCCAGTATTAACTGCTTTTTTAACCGAAACTCCAGAAGCAAGCGCCTCTTTTATTCGCTCAAAGATCAAAATAGAAGCATCGATTGCCATACCAACGGTCAAAATCATACCTGCAATACCTGGCAATGTTAATGTTGCATCAATTGAATGAAGACCAAATAGCACAAGGCCAAGGTTGAACACCAATGCTAAGAACGCCAAAAGCCCCGAAGCTTTGTAATAAATTAAACAGAAAATGAAAACTAATGCTAATCCAATAAGGCAAGAAAAGAGCCCCTTTCTAACCGCTTCTGCACCTAATGTTGCAGCAACTTGTCTATCTTCTTCAATAGAAACCGGCGCAACCAATGCTCCAGATCTAAGCAACATAGCTAATTCTTTACTTGACTCAGGAGTAAATCCACCGGTAATTTCTCCTTCTGTTCTTAACGTTGCTGCAATAGATGGCGCACTAATAATTTGATCGTCAAGGATAATACCTAACTGTCTTCCAGGATTTTTGCTTGTCAATTCATAGAAAATATCGCCACCTTCGGAAGAAAACTTAAATTTAACCACCGGCTGATTTCCCAGTCTGCCACCAACACCTGGACTTGCATGTACCAACATGCCACCTTTCAAGTCAGCATATCGAGATACCAAGAAGAATCTTACAGGTTTGCCATCATCTTTATCCTTGTGTGGAACGATTTCCATTCCATCAGGCATAACCCCATCATATTCGTATAAAATATCTTCTTTCGTGTTTCCTGCTTTTTCGATTAATTTAAACTCTAAAATCGCAGGTTTTCCTATCATAGCCCGTGCAATTTGAGGATCCTTGATACCAGGAAGCTCAACAACAATTTGTCTATCACCTTTTTTAGATACCAAAATTTCTGAGACATCTAATCGGTTTAATCTTTTTTTCAGAACGTCAACGTTAATATCTACCGCCTCAGTCTTGATTTTTCTTACTTCTGCTTCTTTATATTTCAGCGTTACTGTTTTTTGATCAATCGATGGAACAAGATCTGTAAAATTATCTTTCACATAATTGAAACCTTCATTTGCTGCATTCAGATCACCAAATGTCAAAACGATACCCATAGCTGAAACATCAGTTTTGACGGGTGCACTCTTTCCATCCCTTTTAAGACTTCCTGGAATTGTTTTTGCAGTCCCTTTTAATTTTTCCTCGACAGCTTTTTCAGCTTGCACCTCCAGCGTCAAGAAAGAACCACCCAAAAGGTCCATACCAAAACGAAGATTATCTTGTAGCGGCCATAATAAATAAAATACTGTACCAGATAACAAAATCCAAAATGTAAACCATGAAAATAAAATTTTACGCATAAGGAACCCCTTTTTACCAAAAAATTTATTAATTATAACAAAATATTTCCCAACAAAACAAACAAAAACAAGCGAAAAGGCCCGTTTTCGCCCTTCGCTAAGCTTAGGGCTTCCTCGGGCAGTCTTCGCTAAAATTTTTCTATCAATATTATTTTAATATCCTCATAGCTGGCCTGCCAGCCCTTCGTCAAACCCGCCTACGTCTAACGACTTCGTCGGGCTGCTCAGGACAATCGGATTTTTAGCAACTTGTCCGTCAAAGCCTTGGCAAAAACAGAAGACTGGCTTGCCATCCGAAGCCTTGGCGAAGGATGGTGCCGAGGAGGGGACTCGAACCCCTACAGGATTTCTCCCACAGCCCCCTTAAAGCTGCGTGTCTACCAATTTCACCACCTCGGCTCAATACCATCAAAAATCATAGTCAAAAATCTCAACCTCACATCTCAAAATGTACCACAATCAAAGCAATTGATCAAATGTAATAAGAATTTATCACAAATTTTTGAGTGAACCAAGCATAAAAAACAATTAGCCCAAAAACCATTCGGATCTAATCGCTCAATACACTATAATCACTGATTCAAAATCTTTTTATCCAAACAAGCCCCAGAACTTTCTAAACGGCCATGTAATAGCATTCCAAATAGATCCGAGCCAACCAACCGGCTCCTCCTCAATTTCTTCTTCGTCAGTTTTTTTCTCCTCAGGCTTTTCATCCTTTTTCCGCTCATCCTGCTCGCCTGCCCTGAGCTTGTCGAAGGGTCGAAGGGCTGGCTCTTTTTTTTCAAGCGCTTTTTTCTCGGGCTTAGGAGCACCATTTGCATACTTGGCAAACTGCTTTTTCAAATCTATGCCTTTATCTTTGAAGGCCGCTGCGACATTTTTTATTCTTTCCACCTGAGTCTTAGCATTTTCTATCACGGTATCAAAATGCCGTAAAAACTTTCCTCTGATGTACGCATCTATACTCTTAATATTTTTCCACAAAGAATCCATTTGATAATAAAGCTCCCTTGCCTTTTTGTGGCTTAATACTTTTGCAATATCAAAGAATATCTTCAATGCATCATCTTCATACCGCCTGCTTCTATTTATTTGCTCTATAAGTTTTCTAATGTCACTGTCTATAGCAGCATTAAGCTTTCTGATCGATTTAACATCAAGCTCTAATTGTTCTAATGTTTTTGACTCACTCTCTAAAGTACTTAAAAACTCTTTTTCCTCTGCATCTAAAGATCCTTCTTTTTCTCGCAACTCTTTAAGGTTTTGCACTAAAGATGAAACAACTTCCTTCAGCTGCCCATACTCAAGTCCAACCTCCACATAAAACGGATCAAAAACATCCCTATTGATATTGTTTCTTTTTTCAACAAAACCTAACTGTAAATCAGCAATCTTTGATGCAAAACGTTTGATTTTTGCATATTTCTTTTTGGCTTTTTCCCACCAAATACGTTTTAACAACCAATTTCCCTCAGGCTCTTTAACACTTACTGTGTCAAGTCCCTCTATCGCAAGCTCCTCACCCCGATCGCCCTGCTTGTCCGCCATAGCCTTGGCGTCGGCGGAAGCTTGTCGAGGGGCCTTTTTCTCGATTTTTTCTGCTGTCTTCTTAGTAGGTTTATTCGTTAACGTTTTTTCCTTAACCCGATTGTCCTGAGCGCTTTGACCTTGCTCAGCGGAGTCCTGTCGAAGGGTCTTCTCCGCTAACTTTTCTTCTGCAAGCTTTGTAACCGCTTTATCCGCTGGCTTGACTGGCTCTTTTTTCTCAGTCGGCTTTTCTTCCGGCTTCTTCTCAGCTAATTTCTCTCCCGATAATTCTGCCAACTTAGACATATCAGCCGCGAAAAAATTATGAATAAAAACAAAAGACACTAAAAATAAAATAGTAAAAATTGACTTAATACGCATAACAATACCTTTTTTAAAACAATTCAAAATTACAACGTTTTTGAAAGCTCTTTCAATTCATTTAATAATGAAACCGAAAGCTCTTCTGCTTCCCACGACGTGTAACTCCACTTTACTCCACCGTCAACTTTGGTTAGTACCGATCGGTCACTTTTAATATCGATGATATCAACACGAACAACATTCATCAATGGATGGACCGAAGATGGAGCTCTGACAACTCCTGCGCGCCCTAAAACACTGTACGCAATATTGCCTTCATCCATAAAACAAAGCATAACTTTTTTTTGCCAAACCATATTGTGGTAGCCAGTATGATCTTTGTGAATTGTCAACAAAACACTTTCAAGCCCTTTAGGATATAAACATTGAATAGGGGTTGTATGAGGCAATCCTTTTTCTGAGAATGTAGCAAGAACAGCTACTGTATTTCCGCCTTTAAGAACATTAACCAAATCATTTGGCAATTTCACACCAACATGCTTAGCCATAAATCTCCTACATAAGTTAAACAGTTATAATAATTTTTTATTTAAACTAACAACTCCAGAACTATCTCATTTTCTATAGTCAGCCAATTAGGGCTTATTACAAACCTCCCATTATTTTCATAGATAAACTTATTTTTTTTAAGCAATGCGATTTTATCTTCAAGTTGCTCCCTTTTATCTTTAGATAAACCTTCAAACATTTTTTCCCGCAATACCCCCTGGTCAGTCCTCAACCCCAACATTAATTTTTCTAACCTCACCTGCTCTTCTGTTAATTTTTCATACCATTGACAACCACTTTCTTTTTTTCCCACACGCTCTAAATATTCACCCAGATTTTTATAATTTTGGTATCTATGCGTCCCATCAAAAGAGCAGGCTGCCAAACCAAAACCTTTGTAAGGCTTTCTTTCCCAGTACATCTTGTTGTGCTTACTTTCATAACCCTCTTTTGCAAAATTAGAAATTTCGTACCGCTTAAATCCATTATCATTCAAAAAATTCACAGACCAATTATACAGATCAACCAGATCATCTTCTTGTGCCATTTTAATTTCCCCTGCTTTTATTCTATAATAAAGTGGAGTTTTTTCGTGAACTGTCAAAAAGTAGATTGAAATATGCACAATCGGCCAGCCAACAACCGTTTTTAACAAATTTTTCCATTCATCCTCCGAAACTCCCGGCAAGCCCAAAATAAGATCAATCGATATATTGTCAAAATAATCTTTCGCACTTTCTAACAAAAAATAAACATCTTGAGCTTTGTGTAATCTATTCAAATTTTTTAAAACCTTATCATTTAAACTCTGAACCCCTATGCTGAGCCGATTTATTCCCGCTTTCCTCCAAATTGCAACCTGTTCTTTTCTCACCGTTCCAGGGTTAACCTCTATGGTCACCTCTGCCGAATCACTAAAAGGGGCTATATGTATAAGTTTATCAAACGTGTCAAGTAGAAGGCTGTCTGGACAAGTACTTGGGGTGCCGCCCCCCATGAAAACAGTCTCTATAAGAGGTTTTTCGATTGCAGTGTCTGCAAATCGCTCTATTTGGACACACAGTGCATTATGATACCGCTGCATAAACTCCTCATGCCCCGCAAATGATATAAATGGACAAAAATGGCATTTGTACGCACAAAACGGCCAATGAATATAAAATGAACTGGTATGAACATCCGGATTATACGTCACACATTCCCCCTACAGGATCAGAAAAAAGACTACAATAACTATTATTTTCCCTTATTTACGCATTTTCTGCAAGTTTTTTTAGAATTTAATCAAGAATGGGCACCCTCAGACATAGGAATCGTTTTGTTGACCAAATCAATCGATCGGGCAATATCTTTTTCCATAACCTCTTTTACCGTTGAAGCTTTTGCAAATTTAATTAACTCCATTGACTGCGACATTGTTTTCATACTTTCAAGCAGTTCCGGGTTAAATTTCTGCTCCTCCAAAAATTGGATTACTTGTACATCCGTTTTACCAAACAGATCGTATCGGTAGCGGCCAAATAGATATCGTTTTATTATTTCCGTCAAAGAAAGGTAAAAATTTTGAGGCATTATGTTATTTTTTTCAAGACTCTTTTTGAGCTCATCAATGTCTACCAGTGCCTTTTGCCAGGCTGTTTTTTCATATTTTTTACGCATGTATCTTTTTATTAATAAAAACAAGAAAAGTAAAATAAAAAAAGATAACACAGAAATGATTATGACATAAAACATGGTTGTTTGCCAAAACGGCTTGTGCCATAAACCATAAATTGAATAGAGACCTTTTGGATTAAGCATGCTTTTTTCTACTTGCATCAGTACATCATCCGTCTTCTAAAAAAGAAAATAATATCACCAATAAACGATCTTTCTGGAGAAACATCTAAGTAATCGATCCCGTGCTTTTTAAATATCGCCTCTTGTGCTCCCAACCGTTTGCCTAAAAACTCATTCAACTTGCGCCCTTTTTTGCCTGCAGCCTGCAACAAAACCTTCTGACCCGTCTCAACATCTTGCAGATCTATAAAGCCAACATCGGGAAAATTATGCTCATTTTTATCCAAGCATCGTATCGCAATAAGATCATAGATTTTTGAAACTATATGCATTTTTTTTTCGTCAAACGTTCCAATAAAATCTGACATGAGAAATACAATCGAATCTCTCCTGCGCAGCCGAGCAAGCCTATCTAAGACACCATCTATATTTGTTCTTTTATTTTTTGGTTTATGGCTAAACAGTTTTTCCATAATTTTGTGTATATGCCTTCTGCCACGAGCGGGAGGAATAAAGACTTCAACCTCATCGGTAAAAAGCAATAAAGCAGCTTGATCTTTTCCGTAATTTGCAACCAAAGCCAAAACTGCCGCAATTTCAGACAACACATCAAATTTTAATTTCTGATCTGAGGAATAAAAACTAGAGCCCGAAAGATCGACGGCCAAAATAACTGCTCGGTTTCTTTCTTCGATGAATTGCTTGACCAATAATTTATTTGATCGTGCAGATGATTTCCAATCGATAAATCGCACATCATCACCCTGCTGATAATCTCTGATCTGATCAAACTCAAAACCGGAACCCTTTTTTGCCGAACTATAATCACCAACAAAAGAACCACTAAGCAGTCGTTTTGTTGTTATCTCAATCTGACGAATTTTTTTTATAACATCTTCTGAAAGCATATGAAAATCTCAAATGTTATGTGAATAAAGCTTCTTTTTTCAAAAATTCTGGTATTGCAATTGACCCATCTGCTTGTTGATACGTTTCCATAATTGCAACCATCAATCTTGGCAATGCTAACGATGAACCATTAAGCGTATGGACTAGCGATGTTTTGCTATCTGCAGATTTTTTGTATCGGATCAGCCCTCTTCGTGCTTGAAAATCGGTACAGTTACTGCAAGAGGAAACCTCGTAGTATTCTTTTCTTGCAGGCATCCACACTTCTATGTCATAGGTTTTTGCCGAAGGAAATGAACAATCTTGCGCAGCAAGTAAACTAATTCTGTAGTGAAGATTTAATTTTTGCAATATCTGCTCTGCAAGCGTAATCATTCTATCAAGCTCATCATCAGATTTTTCAGGTTCACACAAAGAAAATAGTTCAACTTTTTCAAATTGATGAATACGAATTAACCCACGTTCAGCTGCCCCATATGCTCCAGCCTCACTTCTAAAACAACTGGTCCAAGAAGTCATCCTGACAGGAAGTTGCTCAGCAGATAGAATCTTGCCACGATACACACTTGCAAGGTCAACTTCGGCGGTAGGAGTCAAAAAAAGATCTTGATCTTTTAGCTCATACACCTGATCTCTAAATTTTGGAAAATTCCCTGAAGTCAAAAGTGACTTCTCATTTACAATGTAAGGAGGCAACACTATATTAAACCCGCCAGCCATATTGTTTTTGAGCATGTACATGGTCAAAGCATACTTAAGCTTTACCGCATCATCTTTGTAAAACGCAAAATTACTTCCTGCAACGCGTGCCGCAGCTTCAAAGTCAAGCCAGCCGAGACTTTCTCCCAATACAATATGATCTTTAACATCAAAATCAAATGTTGGTTTTTTTCCAAATTCTTTTACCACCTTATTTGATTCTTTGTTGCCTTCTGGCACATCTTCTTTTGGGATATTGGGACACTCTAAATATAATCTTTTAAATGTTTGTTCTAGCTCCTGCAACTGAGCATCTTTTTCTTTCAGCTGCTTACCAATCTGCTTTGATTGCTCACGCAACTCGTCGGTAACACCTTGCCATCCCTGTTTTGCAAATTCATTTTTTTTATGACGCAGCTGTTCAACCTCAAGCCTCAAATCTTTAACCTGTGAATCCAAATCAAATAGAAGCTGTGCATCATAATCCGGGTCTTTTTTCTTCAACAACGCAATAGTATGCTCAGGGTTATCTCTTAGCAAGGACAAATCTATCATAATCGATCCAATATTAATCAAATTTAGGTTTTATCAAACAAAAAACAGCTAGGAATCATCATACACAAAAAAATCAAAGGTGAAAAGCAAAAAAGACCGCAATGTGCGGTCTTTTAAGAGTAAAAGCTTTTTCCTGTTAAGGTTTATTAAAATTTAACAGATCTTACTGTTTCTCTTAAATTCTTTCCAGGTTTAAACTTTGGAACACATATTTCAGGAAGATCAATACGTTCCTTTGTTGCTGGATTGATACCTTTTCTTGCTGGACGACGTGAAATTGTAAAGCTACCAAATCCGGTAATAGCAACCTTACCGCCATTCTTCAATGTACGTTCAACAATTCTTGTAAATGATTCTAATACTCGTGCGACATCTCTTTTGCTAAAAGTTGTCTCTTCACTGAGTGAATTGATTAATTCACTTTTGTTCATAGGGTTCTCCTTGTGATAAGGTTATTAGTAATGGTTGATACACTGCTGCTCCATAAACTACACTACTCTTTTTTCCAACTGCTCAAAACTACTTTCAATATCATTATTGTAATTTTATTTTAAACTTTGTCAAACAAGAAATGAAATTTTTTGCGGAATATAACAAAAAATAGTTAAAATTGCATGGTATAAAAAACCAACAAAATTAAATAAAGAAAATTATCCTATAAGAAACTTTTTTTTGCAGCAAGACAAAAATGCTTTCTTGATACCAGTCAAATTGATAAGATGATCTATGTCAAAAGAGCAAAAGATATTGAAAAACCCAGCCTTCCATCTTCGCTAAAGCTTCGGTGGACAAGTCGCCAAGGGCACAGTTTATCCTGAGCTCTGAGCTTGACGAAGAGTCGAAGGACCATTCGTTCCCGCATCAAGATGCAGGAATATGGCGAAGACGCAAGGAGCAAAAATGCTTGTAGATACCCATTGCCATGTCAATATAATGGTAAAAGAAAAATTTGATATTCCACTCAAAGATGAAAATTTCATGTTAGCAACAAACATAGCTGAGCAAGCCTCAAAAGAAGGCGTCGAGCACATTTTAAATGCCGGCACCAGCATCACAGAATGTATCAACTGTATCCAACTAGCTCAAAAAAATAAAACAATGTACGCAGCAGTCGGCATCCATCCATGTGATATCACCCCCAATTGGAACAAAGATTTAAAACAAGTGCAGGAATTTATAAAAAATAAACGAGCAAATAAAATTGTAGCTATCGGAGAATGCGGGCTTGATTTATATCATCAAAAACACACAATCACGCAGCAAAAAGAGTTGCTCAAAGCGCAAATAGAACTTTCACTAGAACATAACCTTCCGCTCACCATTCACATGAGAGAAGCAACTGATGAGATGGTCACCGTTTTGGAACAATTCAAGGGCGAGCCGTTGCGTGGCGTCATGCACTGTTTCTCAGAAGGCAAAGAATTTGCAGATTACGTGATAGATTTAGGATTTATTATTGGTATAGGAGGGCCGATCACTTATCCGAAAAATGAACAGCTCAGAGAAGTTGCTTTGCACGTTCCACTCGAAAAAATAGTTTTAGAAACTGATGCACCATTTTTACCGCCTCAGATTATCAGAGGAAAACAAAATCACCCCAAATATATCGCTCAAATTGCACAATATCTGGCAAAACTAAAAAACGTAAGTTTTGAACGCATAGCCGAGCAAACAACAAAAAATGCATTTGATTTATTTAAATTTGATCAGTTTTGAGATTAGTCATGCTCTGCGGTATATCTCTTGCAGTTTATCCTTGCAATACGCACCTTCTCGAATAACCTCAAACGGAAAATCTTTGGTATCATCTGGATTAGAAAGATCAATCAACGTTGATGCTTTTTGAACATCAGATTCTTGCTTATCAACAACAACATAACTCACTTGCTTGAGTATATCTGGCTCTATCTGTTTAAACCTATGAGGAGGCGTCTCTCTACTTTTATTTGCACTGGTAGAAAAAAGTCCATTAAATTCATGTAACACTCTTTGCAAACCTTCATGACAAGGACAACGCAACGCAACTGTACCTTTTTCAGACATTAAAAATTGTGGCAAATCTTTTTTTGCATTAAAAATAAAGGTTACCGGTCCCGGCCAACAAAATGAAATAAACCTGATTGTCTTTTCAGGAATTTCAGATACATCAATAAAATAAGAAAGATTGGTAAGAGAATAAACTAAAATTAAAAACGGTCGTTTTTCAGTAACTTCTTTTAGTTCATTTATTTTGTCCCACGATGCTTGAGAAGTAGCTCCTAAAAATCCATAAATCGTATCTGTTGAAGAAATGACAACCTCATCTTTTTTTAAAGCATCACGCAACAACTTTATATCTTCTACATTTTGCCAATACAACTTTTTAGCCATAATTGCCCTATAAAAATTTTTTCTTCATATCACCAACATAATGGTTACAAAGAATTTTCATTCAGTCAAACCCTCTAATTTGACAAAAACACATAGTTTTCTCTTTTTTTGCTATACTCATCTTATAGCTACCTAAAAAACGAAAGAGAGTAGTACATTATGAGCACCCAAATACTCATTGCATTTTCTGTCTATTTTTTCATATTACTTTTCATTGGTTATACCTTCTCCAAAAAAATAAAAGGCTCTTCAACATTTATCTTAGGAGGCAGATCTACAAACTATTGGGTAACGGCAATAGCTCTACAAGCAAGCGATATGAGCCACTGGCTCTTTTTGGGATTTCCAGCAATTGTATGTGCAACGGGACTGATACGATTTTGGGAAATTGCAGGAATTGTTCTTTTTATGTTTTTAAACTGGCACTTTATTGCCCCGCGCATAAGAGTCGAAACAGAAAAGCTTAATACAATTACATTATTCTCTTATTTTGAAAAAAGGTTTTCTGACACATCTGGAACAATAAGAATTTTAACAGCAATTATTTGTGTATTTTTTTTAACATTCTATATTTCTTCAGGATTAGTTGCCTTGGGAAGATTGTTTGAAAATGCATTTGGCCTAACATATAACATTGGAATCTTTGTTGGCGTTGGAATAACCTTAGCTTACACACTAGTCGGAGGATTTTTAGCCGTCGCTTGGTGTGATTTTTTCCAAGGCCTTTTTGCATTGGCAATGATCGTTTTAGTTCCCACTTTTGCACTATATTCAATTGGCGGGTGGTCAACTATAACAGAAGCTGCCACTCAAAAAGGCATATCGTTAAGCATTTTTCCATCTTATAAATCAATATGGCAAATACTGTCACTGCTTTTGATGTGGGGACCAGGTTATTTTGGTCAGCCACAGCTACTCTCTTTTTTCATGGGAATAAAAAACCCTAAAAATCTTAGATACGCAAAATTTATAGGACTTTCTTGGCAACTCATAGCCCTTTCATCCTCAGCCCTCATAGGACTTGCAGGACTCGTATATTTTCAAAACTGTAATGAAATGATATACGTAAATCTTACCAAAACATTATTCTCACCAGTATTTGCAGGCATTGTGTTATGCGCAATAATCGCAGCAACACTATCAACTCTAGATAGCTATATCCTAACCGCAGGAGCTACTATTGCCCAAGATCTTTATAAAAAAATTGTAAAAAAAGATGCATCTGCAAAACAGATGCTTTTTATGTCCCGTTTGTGCTCATTTTTAGTCTCTATTGCAGCTCTGACTATCGCTTTTAACGAAAGCAATACCATATACGAAATCATAAAATACGGCTGGACTGGCATAGGTAGCGCATTTGGCCCCCTGGTTCTAGTATCTTTATATTCAAATAGAGTTAATAGGCACGGAGCCCTTGCTGGAATAATTACAGGAGCAGTTGTCGCAAGCATATGGCCAAGCTTCGATACAAGCATTCCTACGATTATTCCGGGGTTTACAACAAGTTATATCGCAATCTTTCTGATATCAAGTATCACAAAAAACAATAAATCCACATATGGGTTTACAAAATCATAAGTTTGTGTTATATTTAAAGTACTTTTAGTTGTTTTTTTTACTTTATTTTCGAAAGGATCTATACGTTTACTCACGTTTTACTTTAAAAACAAACCCTTAGCAATTGATATTATTAATTTTTATTTTTTACAAGCGAGATAAATAGATGAATATTTACGTAGGAAACATTGCCCATTCAGTATCAGAAGAAACACTAAGATCTTTGTTTGAGCAAATTGGCGCAGTTAAGTCAGTTAAAATAATCACAGATAAATTTACCGGCATGTCAAGAGGATTTGGCTTTGTTCAAATGGAAACCAAAGAAGATGCTGAAAAAGCTATCGAAGATCTTAATGGGCACGAATTAGAAGGACGCACAATCGTCGTTAACCAAGCAAGAGAAAGAGAAAGAAGACCTCAAAGAAGTAACGGCGGCGGCAACGGCGGTGGCTACAGAGGTGGACACGGCGGCGGACGCGGTGGTCGATTCTAATTCACTTTGATTTAGAAATCAATTAAAAACAGGTCAGGATATTCTCCTGGCCTGTTTCGCTTTTAAAAATATACTTTTCTTGAATTCGCTCAGAAATCTTACCGTTATAATCTTTTAAAGTAGCTTACGGTAAAATCCATAACCAAATGTGAAATCCCTCCAACAATAAAGAATATCGCATCAAACAATATAATCTTTGTATATTGCGGCGCAGAAATCGCAATAATCAATGCGACAATCGCTGGTAAACCGATTACAAACCACCATCTATGGAAAATACCTCTATGACGAGCAATAATTGGAATAATTGCAGTAACACTCAATATCGCCATAATTACAAATTTTCGTTGAATTGCCAAAACAATAAGTATGATGAGTAAAATTTGATACAAAAACTTTTGCCCCTTACTTTTCGTATCGATATCGGGAAACAAAGAACCTGCAAGAGTAAAGAGTAGCCATTCGGCAGCAACAAAGGTCGAACCACAATAACTGCGCAACAAATACAACGTTAGTCCATAGACAGCCATTCCACCAACCAAATGTGCTCTATAACCTGGCATAGCATTCCTTTTTTTCGCTTCATAAATTTTCATATACTAATCAGTAAAATTGTAATATGGATGCCGAAAAATGCAACCCAAAAAGATAAAGAACTCTCAATGTCAGCTTAACTTAACAAGCTGGGTACCTGGATAATAAAATTGCAAGATTTGCTTATAATCACAAAGTTCACGCACCATTTGACGGGCTCCCCATTGACAAAGCCCTATGTGATGTCCATACCCCTTTCCATTCATGGTAATGGTCTTTCCTCTTTTTTTTATGGAAAAACAAAAACTTTTTACTGCTTTTAAAAATGAATAAAGCTTTTCACCCGAAATTTTAAATGTTTTTCTTGCACATCGAACAGTAACTTCTTTCACCAAGCCTGCTTTATCTTTTTTGCTAATCCAAATCGATTTTATATTTTTTATGAAGGGACATTCTTTTGATAAGATTTTTTCCATTTCATCAAGCGTATAGACCACTTGCCACTGGTAAAGGCTACATTTGCGACAATACTTACAAGAATACTGTCGTTTAAGATATGGCGCTTTTGTAAAATCTATCTTGCCTGAAATATGCGCTGGCACAACTCCCCCACAACATGAATCGTACAAAGCTTCAATTGGCTCATTGTTGTATGTCAGAAATACCCCTTCAGTTTGTTTTACCGCTTTTCTGAGATTTTCAGAATTACGCTTCATATATTCGTGGCCATTGTACGTTTGGTGACTATTATCATTTTTGATGTGGTACAATCGTGAACATTTTTTCGCTTCTTTTATTCTGGAGATCACATAACTTCTTATTGCTACCGAAAACGCTTTATTAACCTCTATTGGCCAACCAGGCCAAGATTCTGATCGCAATACTGCAAAAATATAATCTTCTAGATCAAGTTTATTAATCAATAACGCATTTTTTTTATCAAGCGCAACAATAAAATCACCCTGATATGAATTTCCACTAAAAGACAAATACCCAGACTTTGGAGCTATTTTAAGCTGTTTTCTGACATATTTTTTTCCATTAACATAGATAAAATTGTGTTTAACCTGAATTGCCAATAACTGTGATTTAAAATAAAACACTTTAGAATTTTTCGAGGTGTCAGCCAAAAAAAATCCATCTTCAGATTCTATATCCCAAGAAACTGATTCTGTTACTTTTTTTTCATCCAAAAGAACACGAACAGAATAAAGACTATTTTTTCTTTCAACAGGAGATATTGCCAAAAGAGAAAAGCCCAAAAGACCTGCTAAAAAAAAGCTAAATTTATATCTCATACTCATGCAAAATATCTATAAAATCTTGTGGAAGTTTTTTACCCTTATCAATACCCACGTTTGCCATTTTATCAGCCTCTTTATTTTCATGACGCAACACATGGGCAATATTGTAATTAATACCAGATAATAATCGATTTGACAATTGATATAAAGGACGCAAGCCAGAATTTTTTACTTTGTACTCTCCAAGAATTTGACGAACCAATAACTGAGAATCAGAAATAATCATGGCAATATCTTCTTTACACATATTTTTTTTCAGATAAAAAATGCCAATCAACAATGCTAAATATTCTGCTTGGTTATTTGTTTTTATTCCGAGGAAAAACCCCTCTTGTACAACTTTTTGATTATTTTTTAAAAGATATACTCCTGCCCCCGCAGGTCCAGGATTGTTTCTTGAGGCACCATCTATAAAAAGTTTCCAGTAATTAAACTCACCTTCTTTACAAGAAAAATCTTTGTTTTGCGCCATTATTCTTCATTCTCTTTTACATACAAAAACCTGTAGCAACCTTTGCATTGTACAAGTTTTCCTTTTTTCATTTCTATAATTTTCTGAGGTGTAACATCGTAAAAACAAGCACCGCAACTTCCACTTTCAACCGCAACAACAGGATCTGAAACCCTGGCCCCTAGTATGTTGTATTTTTCAAGCCACTCTTGAGGAACCTTGCTCACTTTCTCATCCCTGCAGGCAGTGTGTTCTTCTAATTGCTTTTCAACGTCTTGAATTTTTTTATTTTTTTCTTCCAGCTGTTGATTAACCTCGGACTTTTTCTTATCAAACGCTTCTTCTTTTTTCTTAAACTCTTGCTTAACCTGTTCAAGCCTATTCCATGCTAACAAAAGAGGTTCTTCAGCATCATGCTGTTTTTGCTCCAAATGTTCTATTTCTTTGAGTATAGCAACATACTCTTTTTGATTGGTTACCTTATCAAGTTTTATCTTTTCCTCTTTTGCTTTTTGATCATACTCCTTCATCTGAAGTTCACCCATATCAACCTCTTTCTGGGTATCATGAAGAATCTCCCGGGCCTCCTGCATGTCAGTTTCTAAACTGATCAGCTCTTTTTCAAAAGCACCAATATCATCCTTAATTTTTTTAATGTCTTTTTTAAAAGAAACCGTCTTTTGGTCAAAATTGACTAGATCGATTAACGCCTGAAACGCATCCTTATTCATTCGATTACCCTCTGCAAATCAAAGTCGCCAAGACGAAAATTCGCCTTGATTACTCCATTTTGAAAATTCCAATAAACAACTCACATGGAGTAGCTAAAACACAGCCACACAGAGAGAAACCTCTATATAAAAATTTCCCTCTGGACGCTACGTAGTATCGCTCCATTGGGATATTTCATAATGGTGGGCCCACCAGGATTTGAACCTGGGACCTCTCGGTTATGAGCCGATTGCTCTGACCAACTGAGCTATGGGCCCGCCATTTCACAGACATAAAAGTTATATCTACTTCTATTTTAGACAAAAATAACTCATTTGTGAAGCTTAAAACCGCAATCCATACCAATTTCTCACAAAAAACCTTACAAACAACTTCTAGATCAACTTTTACAGAAAAAATCACACCAATAAAAATTCTCAGCCCATACGTACAAACTTTGAAATAAAACAGCAAAAAACAGTATAATTTGCTTACACTTTAAAAGTAAAAATCAGCTTGCTCAGATAATATTTATGATAAAAAATAATATTTTTGTTTATTTAGCATGCAAATTTATTGCATTATTTACAATATAGTGTTATGCATGATAAAGATATTTTACAGTAGTTTTGGAAGTTTTATATTTTAATTCTATTAAAAAGGAGAAGGATTGTGAAGCCCCGATCTTATGCCTTATCTCAGAAAATCATAACCATACTTTTTTTTATCTTAATTTCTTTTCACGCAAATAATATTAAAAGTGTGTGTGCAACAACATCAACAAGGAAATTTGTAGATGGTTGTCATGATACAAGAATTGTATGTCTCATTAAAAAAATAGGAGAATCACTAAACGAAATAAGACAGTCTGCAGGAGAACTCATAACATCTAGTACAACAATATCAAACTCTGGAGTCTACTTCCTTGGACAAGACGTAGACTGTCCAATAATTATCGATTCTGATGATGTTTATCTCGATTTAAATGGATATTCTGTGTACGGCACCTGCACTGGTATTATAGTCAACGAAAACAAAAAAAATATTCTCATTAAAAATGGCTCATTAAATGGAGCAGTAGATTGTGTTTTTGAATGCGCAGAAGAAAATCTAAACAACGCAAGCGGTGTTCTGATTAAAGAAGGAGCAATGCTTGTTCAAATAGAAGATCTCAATATCTTTGGATATACAACTGGACTTTACTTTAATGGAACCGCTTCAAATAAAATAAAATCTTGCGATGTCACCGATACAACACTCTCATGCAACAATAATGGTGTTGTTCTTAATTACACACGAGAAAGTACATTTGTAAATTGTGAAGCACTTAGCTCATTTGAAGTTGGTTACAAACTATTTAAATGTAAAAGAAATATTTTTTATCAATGCAAATCGCTCGAAACAGAAAACGATACTGATACAAAAAGTGCATCCGGATTTTTAAGCACAAGTGGAACGGGAAACTTGTTTATCGAATGTGTTGTAAACGCTTCAACAAAAAATACTAAATTTGGATATAATGCAAATGGATTCCTCTTTAACGGAACAGCAACTGAATATGGAGAATTCCGATCAGAGATAGTAAACTGCGTTGTAAACAAATCTCAAACAACCGGTGATTCCAATGCATACGGCATTCACTTTGACTCGATACTCAAAACAACACCTCTTTCAAATGTCGTAACCACAACGATTGGGCCCGATCAGGCAAACGTTGTTGATTGGTCTACAGATTGCGATTTCATCGCAGTCGGGTATAACTACGCATCAGAAAAAGATAGAATAAGAATATTCACATTAGATAACTCTACCCTCAGATGTTTTGCTCAAAAAACACCTGCGACCAACAATGAAAATGTTAACGATCTTGCATGGTCACCACGAGGAAAATATTTAGCTGTAGGTACAGATCAAAACTACAGCGGAAACGAATTTTATTTATACAAGTTTGACCCTGATGACGTTGTTAATGAGTTTTTTACAGAACTAGCAGCCAAAAACATGGGAAAAAGTGTAAATAGTCTTGCATGGCACCATGAAGGGCGATATTTGGCAATTGGGACCAGCTACAACTCAACCTATGAAATAGAAGTCTGGGGATTTGAAAATGAAACGCTTGGCTCATCAGAAATAGCCAAGAAAAGTGTCACCGGTTCAATACTTGATATTGCATTTTCACCTGATGGAAATTATATTGCAGCAATAACAGCAAACAAGCTCTACATTTATGAATTTAATCCTCTCTCTGATGCCAACAGCTATTTCTTGATACAAAAGGTTGCACAGACATCGTTTGACATAGGATATTTAAAATCTGTCGACTGGTCTCCAATCGCTTGTGGTTCAAAATATTTCTTGGCAGTATCAGGAGAAGATTCTTCAAATAAAAATATTCAGATATTTTCTTACGATGGAAATACAACATTGACCTCATTTGAATCAGCATACTCACTATCAACTACCGCACACATCAGTGAAATTAAATGGTCGCCAAACGGTCGATATGTGCTAACCACAGGATTTAATGCAACTGAAGAAGTAGAAATATTTCAATTTGATGCTTCAGCATCTTCAGGATCTCGTTTAAGCAGCAAAGACACCGCAAACTATTCAACAGTACAATCGTATTCTGCTAAATGGAGTCCTAGTGGTAAGTATGTTATATCTGTTGGAGCAAGTACAACGGATAACCTCATTATCTACAAAGTAAGTAACGTCCCAACAAAATGTGTCATAAAAGGATGTGAGATCATGAACTGCGAAGGAGGTTTGTGTGGGATAGGCATAGAGGGTGCAAGTTGCAGAAATCTCATTATTAGAAATGTCGGATATGAGAACGGTATAAACTTTAGTTATGGAGTCTACAACACGTTCTACGGAGGTCTTAACGGTTCTCCAAGCAATATTGACAATGTCTCATTCCCACCATATCAAGATTAATCATCGTAAGAACAGTTAAAGGAGATAAAATGAGTTTTAAAGTAAAACAGTTTTCAATCATAACAATGTTGTTATCGACGCTCATAACAACAAGCATACACGCAAAAACAGTAGTCTTTTCTGGAACTACTAACAGAATTCTTCCCATGTTAAAAGAAATTGGTAACGCACTTGATGAAGATAGATACTCAATTGGTGAATTAATTTCTTCTACAACAACCATATCAAATCCCGGAGTTTACATTCTTACCAACGACATAGAAGCTAATTCGGGAATCATCATCGATGCTGACAACGTACTTCTTGATTTAAACGGCTATATGGTGTACGACAATATCGGAACAAATACAGCAATAACAATAAACAATGGTCACAAGAATATATTTATTAAAAACGGTTCAATAAATGGAAAAGCTGACACAAGTACCGCAAGCGGTATTTTGATAAAACAAAATGCAAATCTTGTACAAATCGAAGATGTAAGAATCCTCGAATGTTACACAGGAATAAAACTAGACGGTATTTCAAGTAATGCAGTAAGTGAATGTAAAATAACAAACTGTATGCTTGTTACCAATACAAAAGGTATTGTTGTAAACTACGGAACAAAAAACATATTCCTCAGCTGTGCAACATACAACTGTGCAGAAGCAGGCTTTGAAATGCACAACAGTGAGTTAAATCTCTTTGATCAATGTCAAGCAATACAAATAAAAAGTGGCGATCCAAACAAAAGCACTATCGGATTTGCATCAACTGACGGATGCGGAAATATATTTAAAGAATGCACCGTAAACGGAGTGTACAAATCTGCAAGTAATTTTGGATACAATGCAACCGGATTCCTCTTTAAAAATAATGAAACAAGATCAAAAATTTATGACAGTATAGTCAACAGATCAATCTGCTCCGGAGATGGAACATCTTACGGCATACACCTTGACTTTACATTGAAAAATGACGCACTCAGTCAGCCGCTATACTGCGGAAATTTAGCAGGTAACGAAACATTTATTGTTGATTGGTCTCCTGAAACAAATTTTATAGCGTTGGGCGGAAACGATAATACAGTCAGGATATGCACCTTTGATGGTTCAAACCTCACACAAACAGACTCAAAAACGCCAAATGGTGAAGATATAAATGCTCTTGCATGGTCACATGACGGAACCTATTTGGCAGTAGGAACAAATAAAGACCCGGGCAGTGAAAAAGAATTCTTTGTGTATAGATTTGACTCAAGCCCTCTAGACCCTGCCAGCATCACAACTCTCGTAGACTCTAAAGATGTAGCAGACCACGTACACAGTGTTGCATGGGCACCAAACAGCAGATTTATTGCACTCGGCGTTGATGCAACAATATCTGATTACGAAATTCAAGTTTGGGGATTTGATGGTTCTAGTTTAAGTTCATCAGAACTTTACAAAGTAGAACGAAACTATGACGTTAAATCTGTCTCTTATTCACCTGACGGAAAATATCTGGCAGCTGTGCATGGAACACAACTAGAAATTTTCTCCTTCGATCCAACCAACAACTTAATGCTAACCTCAATTGATGCAAAGGTAGCTTATGGTGGAACATTAGCATCTGTTGATTGGTCACCATTGATATGTGGTAGCAAATATTACGTTGCTGTCGGAGGATACCAACAAGGCAGCAAAACCATTGAGGTGTTTTCTTTTAAAAATGGAACATTAACATCACTTGAAAGTGTTGATCACGGTGCAAGTATCGAAGAAGTCAGATGGTCTCCTAACGGAAAATATTTATTGTGCGTAGGAGGACCAGAATTAGGTGATGAAATAAGAATTTACTCCTTCAATCCATCTGCAACTGCAGGTTCAAGACTCACAAGTGAACAAACAGGCAGTCACCCCGGAGGAGAAGCTCACTCAGCCGATTGGGAATCAAGCGGACGTTATATCATTGTTGTTGGCTGCAATACTGACGAAGAAACATCCATTTTTGAAACAGCAATAGTTCCTCGACGATGCGTTGTCGAAAACAACGAAATAACCGACACACAAACAGGCATAGAAGGATCGAGTGGTAGCAACCTAATAATTAGAAATGTCGGCTACTACAACACTGTATGCTTCTCAAGTGGGGTCTTTAATACATTTATTGAAGGCCTGAACGAAAATCCAACAAACATCGATAATATTTGTCTTCCACCATACTATTACAGTATTTTCAGGCCTGATAACGGAAATGGTAATGGCGAATGTGAAGAAGAAGAAAGAGAATGTGTTTAGATAATTAAAAAACTATACAAAAAGCTCCTTGATACAATTCAGGGAGCTTTTTTATTGTATATTTTTTTCCGCGTGCACATACATTTAAATTTGTGTATTCTTTTTTAAAACAAAATTAAAAAGCTTTAAAAATAAAAAGAGGTCGTAATGGCACACAAAAAACTTATTACCACAAGCATTACAATAATTATGCTTTGCTTGAACACTTACTGTTTTTGCTCAGAAAATCAAACAGAATTCTTAGCAAAACCTATCTCTGTTGATTTACCTGAAAAATATAAAGATCGGGTCGACGTTTCACTTCTAATCGCAGATTTAAAATACGATGGAAACACCGTAAAAATTTTGGAGCTTGGGAATATAACAAATTCCGTTTTATCAAGCCACGAATCTCTGTATGGCAAAGACATTATCTGGAGCAGAATTTACAATTACATTGAAAAGCTCGGGCTACAACTTTGGTGCATTGGGCACCCTTCAAATCCAAAAAGTGGAACATTCATATGTTTTGAAAATTTTATAAAATACGGAGCACACAACGTCAGCGATCTTGAGCAGCTCATCTACGACCCTATGTTTGTCAATCTCTGTAGCGCAAATACATTAAAAGGAATTTTAGCACCCATATCTTATTCTTCTAAAAAAGAATCTTTTGCCAATCTAAAAAAAGATTTCCCAGGATTTTTGTTACTCAATGAAATAACCCACGAATACGGTGCAAGCAAATATAAAACCGCGATACTATTTCATGATAAAGAGTTATCTCAATTTAAACCAAAGTGGAAAGTATACCCAAAAATTTATAGCAAATTTATTATAAAAAAAATAAAAGATGATTTTTCTTCTGATATGTTAGTGATTAAGCCGATCAATGCAGCACTAGGCAAAGGTATCCTAATCATTGACAAAAAAGATCTCGATGAAACATTAAAAACTATTTTCACTAAGCAATCTGAAATTAAAGACCTGCAAGATTCGTCATATAGTTACTGGACAAAAGACGGAAACTCCGTTTTTTTAGTAGAAAGCTTTGAACCTGCAAAACCAATTATCCTACAAAGAAAAGCATATGACTCAAAAGTAAGAGTCATCTTTGCTCTGTCATGCTATAACGGAAAAATCAATGTCAATTTCTTTGGAGCCTACCACAAAGCCGCATTTAAGTCTCTTGATGAAATCGGCAGCTTAACAGAAAAACATAAATCAAAAATATGCCAAAAGACAAGGGCTGCAAAAGTAGACTTTCAAGATGCCAAAAACATTCAAGAACTATTAGGATTTGTTTTACCAAAAATGTACGTAAAAATGATGGAAGTGAATGAAAATATGGATTATTATCTCACGTCATTTAAGAGAATAAACCGTCGCATTTAACTTATTTTTAACAATAATACTCAAAAAACATATTTTAGTTAAAATGGTCGCAAGGTTTTTTGTACAATAAAACAAAAGATAAAACAGATTACATAATAAGGAGAAAGCTATGCGTACCATGATCAAATTACTTTTCATATGTATTTCCCATACTGTTATTTTATTAAATGGACACAAAGTACAGATAAACAACATCCTTAAAAAACTTTCAATAGAACACGCTACTGCAAATATACAAGAGATCCCCGGCTCTTCACATTCTGTAATGCTTACTGTTTTTTCACAAAATCACAACACAAGAGTAGAGTTTTTAAGAACAGCCCTTTTGAACCATGCCGCTAATATATTTGAAAACAATAGAAAACTTTTTGAAGAAAAATTATCACTGCCAGTAAGAAGAGGATTGCCAAACCTTATCAAAAAAATAGATGAGTACACAGACAAAGAAATACAAGATATCATAGACTACATGGCCACCCAAACATACCCAGAAATATCCTTATTGCGTGAATGTTGGTGCATCAAAAGATACAATGATTTTGATGATAACAATTTTATCAAAAACGATAGAGGAAATTTTGAAAGAATGCTCGTATCTAAATATCTACAAGATCCACAATCAAAATCAAACATCGTATACACCAGTTTTGCATCTGGAGGCATGTTTACCGATTTGAGAATCCTCACACTCCTTTTGGCTCCTAAAAAAGATTTAGAAAACCACATATTGTTCACACAAGATATTGCTGAAATTAAAAAATCGGTTGCAATAGGCACTGATTATGAAACATTGATCACCAAAAAATGGAAATACCACGAAAAAACAAAAACAGAATATGAACTCATCAAAAATGTAACAATCGACAGCATACATTTCATCGACCCCGACTATCGAGAAACCATTAACATACTCCAAGAAAACATCGGACAAGATATAAAAAACATACATATATCAAAAGATGAATCACTCGGATCGGCACTTCGCATCGTGCAACTCATACAACTTGCTAACGTTATTTCCACAATAACAGGAAAACCAATTACCATATGTCTATATGATTATGCAAAATCCTACGTGGATAGTTGTACACATAACAAAAACTTTAAACCAACAATCGTCACCTCTATAGATCATAATGCGGATAACATGTTGTATTTCTACGGTTTTAAAATTTCTTACACATACGTTGAATGCATGTTAATGCTCAGAAAAGTCATTACAGATAATACATGGCTTGGAGATTTGAACTGGAAAACACCTGCTAAAATAAAACCTCTTTTGAATGTTCACATTTTGGTAAAAAACCCTCGAGAGACAAAAAATTATTTGAAAGAAAAAAAGCAAGCAATTGACCTTCAAAAAACGTTTATCAAAGAATATGAGGCAACACACAATCAACGTTATTTGTCTTTGTAGAGATTTGTAGCAGAACTATAAAACACTCAGATTGTTAAAACACTGATTTTTTGGTAACTTTTCAAAATGGAAACCACCAGATACCAAAAACCAAAACTTACTGCGAAAAACAAAAACATGAACAAAAAACACATTGCATTATTAGCAGGATTAATAATAACTACAAATTCAAGCAATTTAATTGGAATGAAATTTTTCAAAAAACTATTCCGCAAAAAAAGAAGATCCAATAGGCTGTTACCTGACAATCCATCACAGGATATACTACCCACAATAATCAAGACAAAGATAGTTCCCCAAAAAACAGATGTAAATCAACGTCTTATTTCAACATCATATGATGGGACAAGAGAAATTTGGAACACTCAAGCATGGAAATGTGTATCCACCCTAAAAGGCAACGCTAAGATGACAGGACGATCTTTAGGTGCAACACACAGCCCCAACGGCAAACTTTTTTCTGCTTGCTCATACGATGGAAGAATCAGGATTTGGCAACCTAAAACAACATGGGTTTTATTAAAAATTTTAAATTTCAAAGGCCATTCTATAAGCTTTTCATCTGCCTTTAGTCCCAACAGCAAACTTTTTGCTTCTGTCTCATTTGACGGCGTAATTAAAATTTGGAATACCAAAACATGGAAACTTTTGCAAACAATTGTAGATAGTACCGACAAGTTTTTTTTCACTGTAAAAATAATATTTGATCCTTGCAATCCAAACATCCTTATCTCTGTAAGACGAGACTTTGTTACCTACATTAAAAACACCTCCCACATTAAAATTTGGAATATAATAACAGGAAAATGTTTAAAAACCTTAATTATCAGAGGACGTTTTAAGTCATTTGTTCTTAATCCACACCAACCAAGCATAATTGCCTTAGCTCCAATAAAACACTACAATAATGAGATTATAATTTTGGACATCAAAGAAAGTAAAATTCTACAGGTTTTGAAAGGGCATATAAGCACCCCATCAGTGGTCGCATTTAGTCCTATCGATAGAAACATTGTTGCTTCCGCAGGAGACACAAGTATTATTGTAGAAAACATGGGCCTTGAGATTAAAATTTGGAATACAAAAACCGGCCAATGTTTACAAACTTTTATAGTAAATGGCAACTTTATCTCAGCAATGGCATTCAGCACTACCAACCGTGACATTATCGCTTTTCAATCAAAACCTAAAGAAATTGAAATTTATAACTGGAAAACAGACAAACCGTTAAAAACTTTAAAGGGACCAGAATGTCGAATTTATTCATTAGAGTTCACACCAAATGATCAACAAGATGAAGATCTTGAGGAAAGAGCACAATTCGTTCAAACATTTGCAGCTCACTCCAATACAGGGACTGAAATAGTAGGTAAAAGAGGAAAAAAACTTGTTTTGCCAACTGCCTTACTGCACTGCAAATTTACAGGACTTCTACACAAACACTTCTAAACCTTCAATAGGTCGACAAATTGACGCATTAAGCAATTTGCATTTTTCGTCTTACAACGTCTGATAGCTTCTTCTGGTGTTTTGTATCTACGCTTTTTCATGTCCAGCTGGACTAATGCGTATGCCAAAAGAACTGACGCTGTGTGGTCACGCTGTTTTTGCAATTTCTTTGCAAAACATTCTCCTAATCCGAGATGTTGTTTGGATGTTCTTATCATTTTTTCCACGGCCCACCTTGCCTTATAAGTCTTCACATGATCTCTGGGAAGAGCTTTATAAGTTGCTACTTGAAAGACAATAGTTTCATCTCCATGTTTATCAATACGCCGAACAATTGTGATTTCTAAGCTCATATCATGCCATATAACAGAAATTGTTCGGGCCATCTGCCTGCCAACCGGGCGTATTCCTTTTTTAGTAGATATTTTTTTTAGAGACAGCTTTTTATCTCTAAATAAAACTACTCGGTTACTATGCATGCGCATTTCCGCTGCAATTTTATTTTTGCAGCACCACTCTAAAAGGTTAACTGTTGCGTAAAGACCGTCTGCAACAAAAATTATTTTTTCTTTGCCGAAAAGTTTAATTGCTGCTCCTACAAAGATCTTTGCCAGATCATCCTTTGTTTGAAATTTATCGGGAATGAGATCGAGTAATTCTTTTGAAAATAAATATGCGCATTCAATTGGCATTGCAAATTTACCGTCTGAAATTAAGCATAAAACTAACCTGTAAGCCATAATCCGTTTACCGACTTTACCATCGTAAAACATTCCTGCCCCCTGCATCCATTGTGAGTGAATCTTTTTTATCAGCGTATCATCTATTATGCAAAATAATTTTTTCTTATCTCGAAACATTGATTGGCAAAGATATTGTGCATGCTGCAAACTTATTGATTCAGGTTGAAGTAATCTTGAAATGGTATTGCCACATTTTTGTATTGTGCGACCCAGGTTTTCAAAACTCTTTTTTCCTATAGACACAAGATTTAATATCGGATATTTTAGTGATGTGCTTACATTTAGCATAATGCTCTCCCAAGTTTTGTTTTTGTTAACTACTCAACTTGAGAGAGTATTATTTTTTTAAAGATTAGTCTAGATCAGATCTTTCGACACTTTGTCGGAGTCCTG
>Ga0180433_10002862_pt1 | contig 26022 bp, 27 predicted proteins | sample SS_ome_8_FD_132980 | JGI IMG/M metagenome (GOLD analysis project Ga0180433, IMG submission 132980) | Hypersaline lake sediment archaeal communities from the Salton Sea, California, USA - SS_1_D_1 metaG | ecosystem: Environmental > Aquatic > Non-marine Saline and Alkaline > Hypersaline >... | reverse complement strand
GCCCCACGTGGGGATCGGTGACGATTTTGAAGGCCGCCGCGCAGAACGGTGCGTTGGGGTCGTCGGGCCGCTCGATGATCTCGTCGCCGTTGCCGGGGACGGTGCCCAGGGTGGGGTGCAGGTCCACCGGCGCGGGGAGATAGTCGACGACGGCGTCGAGCAGCGGTTGCACGCCGATGCGCTCGCGCGAAGCGCCGCACAGCACCGGCACGAGCTTGCCTTCGATGGTCGCCTGGCGCAGCGCCGCCTTGAGCGCCGCTGTGTCCGGCTCGTTCCCCTCCAGCCGTTGCTCCAGCAGCGCGTCGTCCGTCTCGCAGATCGCGTCCACCAGCCGCCCGCGGGCCGAGGTGACCCGCTCCTCCAACGCGGGCGGGGCCGGCTCCACCGAGAACTCGTCCGCGCCGTCACGCCAGACCAGCGCCCGCCGCTCCAGCAGATCCACCACGCCGACGAACTCGTCCTCGCGCCCGATGGGGAGCTGGAGCGCGACCCCGTTCTCCGTCAGCCGCTCGTGGACTTCGTCGAGCACGCGGTCGAAATCGGAGCCGAGCCGGTCGAGCTTGTTGATCATGATGAGGCGCGGCAGATTGTCGCGGTCGGCGTGCCTCCAGACCGTCTCGGTCTGTGGCTCGACGCCGCCCACGCCGCAGAGCAGGATCACGCCGCCGTCGATGGCACGCATGGAGCGCACGACCTCGGCGGTGAAATCGATGTGGCCGGGCGTGTCGATCAGGTTGATGCGGTGCCCTTGCCAGCGGAAGGCGGTGGCGGCGGCGGTGATGGTGATGCCACGTTGCCGTTCTTGCTCCATCCAGTCGAGCTGGGTGTCGCCGTCGTCAATGTTCCCGGCGCGGTGAATGCGTCCGGCATAGTAAAGAATTGCCTCCGACGTGGTCGTCTTTCCGGCGTCCACGTGGGCAAAGATTCCAATGATGCGTACTTTTTTGATCGGTACTTGTTTTTTCTTGCTCATAATCAAACGACCTCCTCGTTCAGTCCACCGGCATAGCAAATTGCACTTGGTGGAAGCGCCAACCCTCTTCCTCTCTCACGAGCACGGCCGTGAACACAAAAGGCCATTTGTGCCCCTCTCCCTTGTGTCTTTCCCACAGCCTTCTCATCCCAAAGTGAGTCGCCTCCATCATCCGCGCTGCTGGCGTCAACTCTTCGTTTTCCAAAAACTCTTTCATCTGATTCACGTAGAACGGAAATGCCTCGTCCACGACGGACGTTTGCGCCAACGTGCCGCTCGTGGACAGCCACGCTACATCTCCTTTGATCGTAATCCTCGCTCCTTCTACGCCGATGGTCACTTCTCCCCAATACGTCCAGTCCGACTCGATGATCTCTCGAATCGAGTCTACGCCCTCGAACCACTCGTTCCCGCCGCGCACAGACGCGCCGATTCCGATCAGCTCGGCCTCTTTGGCAAAGAGGTTCATAAACTCGTCTAATTGCGACATATCGCGAGATATGTATCCGTCCTGGAACTTTTGCAATACGGCACGAACGTCTTTTGTGTTACTCATTTCTATCTATCATTCTCCAGGGTGATATTCTAGTACTAGTACCACAACGAGTTTGGCTATCTCTGTCATTCCGAGTGACCGTAGGGAGAGCGGATGCTGCACGTCCGACGGAATCTCTCGCGACTGAACGTGGAGATTCCTCCGTGTGGCGTCGTGTGCCGCCACACGACGCTGCGACTCCACTCCGCTGCGCTCCGTTCCGCTACGAAGAAACTTGACATTGAGGATCATTTCGAGTGACCGTAGGGAACCGAGAAATCTCCATTGTCGAACTTGGAGACCCTTCGACTCCGCTACGCTCTCCTTCGACAAGCTCAGGACAGGCTGCTCAGGGTGACGAATACGTTTAGTTTCTTGCTCACTGAACAGCGCCGCGGCGCTGTGGATTACTCGGAATGACGATTGTTCCAAAATTTCGTTGTAATGCTAGCGCCCGGAACAATGGGCGTTTCTTTTTAATCTAATGTTGCGACACTGGCTTTTCAAACCAAAGCTTGGTTGAGCGCACGCGAAAGCCAGCGGCCTGGGCAGTTCGCTGCATGGCCACGTTCTCACTGCTCGTGCCGAGAACGGCGATGTCTATGCCGCGTTGTTTCAGCTTGTGAAGCCCGGTCAGCAAAAGCGCCCGGGCCAATCCGCGTCGCTGAAAATCGGGGTGCGTCGCGATGGGGTCTGGGTACCCTTCGTTCCGTCCGGTGCGCTCGTTCTCCTCCTGGCTGATCGAACACATACAGGTCGCGGCGAATCTACCATCAGGCGCAACGGCCAGCAAGTCTAGCTCTGGATCATATTCCGGCGCGCGCATCATGGCCAATTGTTCTTCGACGGTCATATTCTCGGTGCCAAATGCGGCGCGGTGGAGCGTGACGAGGGGTTCCGCCTCTTGCTCGCCTGCCACGTGACGTATGCTAAAGCCTGCCGGCGCTTTTGGGGTCGGGATCGGTTCGTTGAGCGAGCGCGCCATACGGAGCGTTCGTATCTTTTGCATCACAAAACCGTGTCGTTCCAATAGCGCGATGCGTTCGACATCGTCGTCGCGGCAACTGGCGTCGAGCGTCAGAGGTTCGCCGCGCTTTTGTATGGCGCGTTTTATGCATTCTACCCCCCAGGCAACGATTTCCGACTCGATGTCGGGATGGGTTGCCTGCTGGTCCAACTCAAACCACAGGTTGTTGTACGGATCGACGAATGCGAATCCAATCATCCGATCGTCGTCGAACCACAGGCGCGTATTCTCCTGCACGTCGGTCAAAGCAAGCAATTCCTGCAAGTCAACGACGCTAGGATACTCGGTGATTCGGTCGGCGGGCCTGACTGCGACCAATAGATCGATCATAGCTTGCCCGTCTTGTGCTCGAGAATATGTACGGCTGGTCCAATTTATCATGATAAACCTCATTCATTCCTCTCGGGCTTTCTCGCCCCAAAGATAGCGTGGCCGGCGAGCATCCAGTGAACGTCGACGTCGACAAAACCGGCGTTCTCCAGCCACTTGAGTTGATCGAACAAGGGAGATGGTTTGTCAATGTCCTCTGGGTCGAGGTACCAGAAGGTGTTCCATCCCTCGTTCTTGAAAAATTCAAACGCCTCGGTGTTCCCATCGAGCGTGATGGCCCGCTCGCGAACGACCTCGTCCCACGTCTCGGCGGCAAGATGCCTGCCCCGATCGGTGGGGTGCTCGACGATGTCGGCGATGACGAACGCGCCGCCGTCTGCGAGCAGGCGATGCACGTCGCAGAAAAGCTCCTGCTTCTGCGGCCCCGTGAGGTGGTGGATGGCGAGCGACGAGACGACTGCCTGGAAGGAGACTCCAGGCTCTCTCCAATCTTGTGCAGCGAGATCGAACAGCCCGCCCTGGAACCGATCCCCGAAGCGAGCGAGGCGCTTTTTGGCTCGTTGGAGCATCTCGGCCGAGCCGTCGAGTCCGTAGATGGTGGATTCGGTGTACTGCTCCAGCAACACCTCGGCCAAAAGCCCCTCACCGCAGCAGAGTTCGAGAATGGCGCCGGGGCCGTCGCAGGGTAGGAGCGCGGCGATCATTTGCATCTGCCGGTCGCGCTCGGGGACAAAGTAGCGGCCATAGTCCATAAACGTGCGGGAGACTTCTTCGGTCCAGCCGGTCTGGTACGTAGCGTCTTGTTCGTTATTTTGCTTCATCAGTAGACCCCTCATATTGTTGACTGCTTTCGAGCGCGTGCCGGATAAAATCCAGCGTCTCGCTCAGATGATCCGGTTGCGCTTCGTCTGGCCAGGCTAAAGCTCGGTCGATTAACGGTCTCCATCGCGCGTCAATCGCTTTCTGCGCCCAGCGCGCCGCAACCGATTTCGAGGTGATGGCGCCGTGTTCGAGCGTGTAGAGCGCTCGGCACAGTGTGAGAATGGCATAAGCTTGATACTCACTGCCGTGCAGGCGAGGGTCCGGGCTATGGAGCATCGGCGCCCACCACTCGTGCATAAATCCCATCACGGCCCGGCGCAAGTCGTCCGGTTGGACAGCCTGGATCAAGGTGCGCGGGGCCGGTCCCGCCAGCACGATCCCCTGTTCTCGCAGGATGTGGCGCTGGATGATCCAATCGCTCCCGTGACGGCCCACGCGGAAACTCCCTTCGTTGATGTACGGGTACGGTCCATCGGCTGGATCGTAGCGACGGAGCGCGTGCTGCGGAATGTACGAGCCTTCCAATTTCTCCGCCCACTTCAACTCACTGGCAGCGATGCGCGCGTGCATCGCCTCCAACGCCGGGAGCATCTCGACGGGGAGCTTGCCGTCCGTGACGACGACGAAATCAATGTCGCTGCGTTGGGGGACAAAATCGCCGCTTGCCAGCGAGCCATAGAGATACATGCCGACGAACTGATTCCCCAAAATCGCCTGCACATCCGATAGCAATACGTGCAACACGGTGTTGACGTCAGAGTAGGGCGTTGGGTGAGTCGCTTTAGCTGACATTGAGCATAATTCCTTGACACGATCCGATCATCGGCGTCTTTTCTTCAACTGCAATGCGTCGTTCAGATGGACGATGTTGTGTCGCGTGGCTGGCATCAGGAGCAGCCCCGCGACGTCGCGCCTGCTCCAATAATCCGCGACGCCTCTCCCGGCCTCGGTCACGGCTTCTTCGTCCATCACCTGTTGCAAGCGGTCAGGGTCAACCTTTCGTTTCAACTCCTCCGGCTCAAGCTGCACGATGATCTCGCGCGTCCTGCGGCCAACGGCCACGCGATAGGCGCGCAGTGCGTCGATGTCAATCGTCTCGCTGAGGGTTGCTATGTTTTCCTCGTCCATTCCGTTGCCCGTATCGCGGGCTGTGATCTTCATCCGCTCGAGCCAGTTACCCCGGTGCAGGATTTGCGGGCTGCCGGCGACCAGCAGATTCATCGTGACGTCCTCGATGCGGGCCAGGTGCCAGATACACCAGGCCACCGAGTGTTCGCGATTCCTCGGGATGCGTCGTATCTGCTCCTCCGTCATGTCGTCCAGGATGGCGTCTTCGAACGACCAGGATTCCATCTGGGCCATCTTGGCCGAGTGGAGCATGGCGTGATGGGTCAGAAACAGCGCGATGGCTTTGTCGTGTTGGTCGGAACGCTCCAGTATACGGCGCAGCTCGGTCTGGCGTTTGTTCAAGGATTTGCGCAAAGATTCTATTTCTTTCATCTGTGGCTCCTTTATCTTTTCATTGAGTTGAACTTGGTCTAACGTCTCGCAGTCAGGTTGCCCTCTTGATGCCAAACAAGCCAAATGGATTTGTACGAAGAAACTCTTCGTAAATCGCGATCACATCCCTGGCCTTGAACAACATACTCTCGGCACGACCTATGTGATGTCTTTCGATCAACCCTCTGCGCTCTGCTTCCATTTGAACTTTTCCCCAGGTATCTTCGGCAGGCTCACCATATTGGACGTACCAACGATCAGGGGGATAATCTCGCAAGATCTCTTTTGGAACTTGAGCAGACTCGCTAATCTCTTTTGGTATGCCTACCCTGCTTTCGGCAATGTGCATGCTGGAACAACAATGAATATCTACACCCAGGAGAAGCACCCAACCATCCATATCAAGCAGATACTCGTATCCCTGGCTGTGCAAATCTGCATTCTTGCCCCACGCACATACTCGGTGCTTCCCAGTTCCCAAAACGGTCGTTGGCCTTTGACGAAATTCATCAGCAATTGCTCCCATTCCCGTTCTTTCATCCGAGTCTTTATCGAGGAAGCGAACCCTTGCGGTGATACCCCTGGCTTTGTCGTTTTCCGTAAGAGGCAACAGGAGAGTTACGGGATAGGCGGACATCACCAGAGCGCCGCTTGAGCTGATGACGTTCATAAGAGCGTCAACCACGGCGGATGCACCTCCTTCTACCCAGCCAAAGCTGCTCAAGGAGCTATGTACCTCTACGGCATCGCCCAAACCAATGCCCAGTTGCCGCAAGCCATCCTCGATATCCTTTTGCGTAACCGGTGTGAGGATTGTTTCAGTTTGTAAACTCATCTCAACTCTCAATGATTGCACGGTCGACATTTTCTCTACTTCCCAATAACGATTTGCTTCACATACGGCGACTCGAATTCCTCTGCCAGCATGTCCATCAACACCAGATCATACTTCTTCCCACCAACGATGCGCGCCTCCCGCCGCCTCCCTATCTCTTGGAAGCCTACTCTCCTGTAACACGCTATCGCGCGCTCGTTGAACGAAAACGTCCCCAGCATGATGTTGTGCAAATTCAACAAGTTGAACCCATAGTCGAGCAACAGCTTGGTGGCCTCTTGCCCATACCCTTTGTTCCAATACTCCTTCTCTCCTATCACGATTCCTAGCATGGCTCGCCTGTTCACCTGGTCAATGTCAAATAGCAGGCAACGCCCGATGGGAGTATCAGTCTCCAGGTCGACGATGCTGAATATATGGCTCTGTTGCTCCATCACCTCACCGATGATGTCTTGCATTTTCTCGAGAGAATAGGGCGTGTACGCCTCATCCCCGAGGGGAATGGTCACTTCCAGATCATTGTCCCATTCCGTCCATTTCTCTGCATCTTCCAGACTGCACGGTGAGAGATAGCACGTTTCGCCAACCAATTTTTTGTAATGGGGCATTGCTTGTTCCCTTTTCATAAAGTCTCTGGCTTCCACTCTGATCGCAAAAGCCCGTACAAGTACATATCGTACCGTTTTCCGTCTCGCCTCCCAAACTCCCGAAATGTCCCCTCGTGCTTGAACCCCGCTCGCTCATACATCGCTATCGCTCGTTCGTTGTAATTGATCACCGTCAACGTCACCCGATGCAGGTTCATCTCTTCAAACCCGTACTGTAACAGCAGCCGCAGCGCCTCGCTCCCATAGCCCTTGCCCCACGCTGCCCGATCTCCGATTCCCATCCCCAGCCACGCCGACTGGTTGGCCCATTCGATCTCGTAGAATCCCGCCGTTCCGATCAATGTTTCATCTTGATTCGTCCTGATGGTAAAGAGTATCGCGTTCCCCCCCTGCAATTGCTCCAGTTCCGCTTCGATCTGCGCCTTGCTTTTTGGGAGGGCTGTGTTCGTGTCTTGCAGCCGTAAGTATCCCACGTCCTCGTTCCACTCGGCTATCTTGGATGCATCATCTTGACGCAGAGCCGTCAGTCGAACCTTACTTCCTCGCAATAGATCCAAATTCATTGATTTTTCTCCTGTTTCAAATTTGCCCGCAGCCACTCGTACATCAGCACGCCGCCAGCCACCGCCACGTTGAGCGATTCTGCCTTGCCCACGATCGGCAGCCTGGCCCAATCCTCCAGGTGAACGCGCACGTCCTCCGAAAGCCCCCGCGCCTCGTTGCCCAGGATCAAGGCCACGCCTCCACCCCAGAGGCCCTCGCCCCAGGCTTTCCCTTGTTGTGCGTCCGCACCCACTGGCCGCAATCTCTGGCTGCGCAGCCAACTGAACAACTCATCCACGTTCTCCGTACGCACCAGCGGCACATTGAACAACGAGCCCATGCTGCCGCGCACGGTCTTGGGGTCAAAGACGTCCGCGCACGGCTCGATCAGGATCAGCGCCGCTGCGCCCACTGCGTCGGCGGTGCGGATCAGCGTGCCCTCGTTGCCGGGGTCTTGCAGGCGGTCCAGCACGACGACCAGCTCCCGCCCGGTCAGTTCGAGCGCCTGGAGCGACGTCTCGAACAGGGCAAAGGTCGCCGCGATCCCCTGCGGTGCATCGCGCTGCGATAGTGTCTGCATCACGTACTCCGACACGGCCACCAGATCCGCGTCCGTCTGGTCGAAGCGATTCAGCAGCGCCGCCGCCTCGGTCCCCACGAACTGGCTCTCGCAGTAGAATACCTCGACAGGGCGCGCGCCAGCGTCCAGCGCCATGTGCAAAAGTTGCAGCCCCTCGACCAGAAAGCGGCCCTGGCGTTGGCGGTGCTTGCGCTGATCCAGCTTGCGCGCCTCGACGACGCGGCGGTTGCGCGCGCTGGTGATGACGATCGTTGGGTGACTGTTTGTCGGTGTGTTCATTTTGTCAATTCTCCATCGGACACTGATTAACACAGATGGATGCAGATTTTTTCTGTATCTGCGTTCTCTCGACTACTCAATGCTTGCCAGTAAATCAAGCACAATCCGGTTAAACGCTTCCGGCTTTTCCATATTGGGAAAGTGGGCGACGCCAGGCATGACAACTTTCCTGGCGGCGGTGATGTTCGTTTCTAACAAATCCACAATCGAGAACATTGCGGGCACATCTTGCTCGCCGATGATGACGAGAGTGGGGGCCTGGATCTCTTCCAGTCGGTCAACGGCAGGAGGTTCCAGCCCCAGTTCTTCGCCATCGGTGTCTGGGAGCTCAAAGGTGTGGCGGATCATCTCTAACGCTCGTTGTCGAAAGTCAGCATCGACCTGTTCCGGCGTGCGTCGGGGACCATCTATCCAGATCTGTGCTGTCAGTTCGGCGGCGAGGGCTTTGTCGCCTCGTTCGTAGGCTTTTTCGGCGGCGGTTTCCTTCTGGGCTGTGGCTTTGTCAAAGCTCGGCTCGTAACCGCTCAGAGCGGGCGCTACGGCGATCAGCGCCTTGATCATCTTGGGATAGGCCAGGGCAAAGTCGATGGCGATGTGGCCGCCGTTCGATATCCCCAGGACCGCCGCTCGCTCGACGTCGAGGTGTTGCAAGAGCGCCCGCAAGTCATCGTGCTGAGAGTAGGTTCCAGGTGGATCCTCGCTTTTGCCCCAGCCACGAACATCGTACCGGATGACCCGATGGTGCTGGGCGAACGCCGCCATCTGATCCTTCCACATGCCCAGATGGGCAATCGCCGCGTGGATGAGAACCAACGGCTCGCTTGTTCCCTGTACGTCGTAGTGAATTCTCGTACCGTTTATGTCAGCAAATTGAAAAGTCAAAGTTATCTCCTCCTTTATCCTCGTTCTTACCCCTTGCGAAGGTTGAATTCAAAACCTTCGCAAGGGTGGTTTACTACACGGCCAGCGAGTAGCAGGCCATCACCGAATCCTCGGTAAAGCCCTGCGATAAGTACAGCGAGACCGCCGATTCGTTCGCGGCGTTCACCGACAAGTAGACCGGGTGGCAGCCGTTGTGGAGCGCGACCTCCAGCGACTTGCAGAGCATCAGGCGGCCCAGCCCGCGGCCCCGATAGTCTGGATGCACGCTCAACATACCGATCTCCGCGGCCTGTTCGTCCTCGTTATCCCGAAAGACATGGGCCGTGCCGACGGGGTGCTCGCCGTGTCGCAGCAGCAGGACGCCGCCGGGAACGTATTCACTTTCATCGTCAAAGACGGCTCGGATGTAGTCTGGCGTCGCCCCCACGAACCCCGCTTGATGCGCATAGTTTCGGTTCCACAGGTCGCACAGCTCGCAGATGCCCGCCTCGTCGTCCCGTTCGAGCGAGGTCAGACTGTATCCCTCCGGCACGACCACCTGTGGGACCTCGCGGGAGAGGTATGCCAGCAGATACGCGTACCGCTCCAGGGTAAAGCCGAGCGTCTCCCAGTGTCGGCGGGTGTCGGTATTCGCCTCAGGGAGAAAGCCATAGATGTCGCGCAACCCCCGGACGTGCGGAAGGATGGCGGGCAGCATCGTCGCATACGCCTCGAGCGACGGCTCCGCTGAGTGGAAAATCACCAGTCTGGCTCTCCCCCGTTTGCGCAGCCACGGCGGGCGCATCAATCCCATTGCACCCACGACGTCGCGTCCATCACACAGCAGGTAGGCTGGATACTCGTCTGTCGGGACGAACGTCTCGTCTGGCAGGAAGGACTCGTCGTGCTCCGCGCCGTGCCGACGGCAGTAGTGCACAAATTCCGTCACGTTTTCTGATGATACTGGAACGGGTTTCATTCGGAAAGCTCCTTTGTCCAGCAATACCCCATGAATTTCTTCTGAAAGCCAATCGCCTCGTAGAACGGTTGTCCCGAACCGACCTGGACCGTCTCTGCGCCCAGCGCCGCGACCCGGCGGACGCCTTCCATCACGACCGCTCGCCCAAACCCTCGGCGCCGGAAATCGGGATGCGTGGCGACCGGCTCCAGGATGCCCATCCGGTTGAGGTCGTCGTACCAGGCGATGCAGCAGGCCACGTACTCGCCGTCGGGATTCACGACGTAGAGGTCCAATTCCCTTCGATAGTCCGGCGCGCGTTGCAGTTCCTCGTAGGCAAAGGCCGTCGGCCACTCCTTCGGGTCCGGGTGATTGAACCCCAGCCCGAAAATCTTGCGCCGCCGCTCGACGTCGTTCTCGTCGGCCATCGAGCGAATGGCGTATCCTGTCGGCAACGTTTGTTCCGGCCGTTCTTTGATGAAAAACTCCGAACCGTACCCCGGACGTTCCGCGTCTTTTTGATACCCCCGTCGGCGCAACAGTTCCTGGAACGCCCCGTCATAGTCGTAAGCAAAGGCGACGATCCGGTTCTTTTCCTTGTTGGCCAGGTTCTCTTCCGCGTAATCGAGCATCTCTTCCAGCAGGAACTCGTACTGCGGATGGCGCTGGAAAAAGACCTCCCCAAAGTCAGGGTGCGAGGTCACGGGGTGTTCGATGTTCACCACCCCCGCGATCTCGCCCGCGCCGTTCTCCCAGACCCCGACGGTATCCTCCCAGAAGCGGATGGCCTGCTGACTGCCCTCGACGTTCGGGTGCTCGGAGCCATACGCCCCCAGGAAGGGCGCGACGAAATACCGGGCATAGTTCCACCGCTCGATGCGCCAGTTGATGAGCCTGCCGGACATCTGGTAGGTCTCTATGAGAAAGTCTCGAATCCGGTCAAAGTCCTGCTCAGGCTTGTATGTTCGTAGCTTTGTTTTCAGGATCCTCTCCAGGCGAGTCAGCGATAGAGCGATCGCTGACTCGCTGATTCGCTCACACCGCCGCCAGCTTGGGCATCTTGAACACGTCGTACTCCTGCTCCATCTCGTGGCGGAACTGCTTGGTGTACAGCCGGTAGTAGTGGCCCTTCTGCCGCAGCAGCTCGGCGTGCGATCCCATCTCTGTGATCTGTCCGTCCTCGATGACGAGGATGCGGTCGGCTCGCTTGATCGTGCTCAGCCGGTGGGCGATGACGAAACTGGTGCGATCCTTCATCAGCGTCTCCATGCCGCGCTGGATCAGCGCCTCCGTCAGCGTGTCGACCGAGCTGGTCGCCTCGTCCATGATAAAGATCTCGGGCTGGGCCAGGATCGCCCGCGCCAGGCTGATCAGTTGCTTCTGCCCCACCGAGAGCAGCACGCCGCCCTCACCGACCTCCTCGTCGTACCCCTTTTCGAGCGTCACGATAAAGTCGTGGGCACCGGCGAGCCTGGCGGCCTGCTCGACCTCCTCGTCGCTCGCGTCGAGCCGCCCGTAGCGGATGTTCTCGCGGATGGCGCCGGAAAAGAGGTGCGGCGTTTGCAATACCACGCCGATGCGCGACTGGATGGCGTGCAGGCTCAGCTCCGTGTAATCCCGCCCGCCGATGCGGATGACGCCCCGCTTTGGTTCGTAGAAGCGGCAGAGCAGGTTGACGATGGTCGACTTGCCCCCGCCCGTCGGCCCGACCAGCGCGATCGTCTCGCCGCGCCTCACGCGCAGGGTAAAGTCCCGCAGTACCGGGTTGTCCTCCTCGTAGTAAAAGTCGACCTGGTCGAACTCGACGTCGCCCCGGATCGTGCCGGGGTCGAGCGCGCCGGGCCGGTCGGTCACGTCGGGCAGCGCGTCGATCAGCGAAAAACTCCGCTCGGCCGAGGCGATGGCGTGCTGCATCTCGGCATAGACGCGGGCCAGGTCCTGCACCGGCCACAGCATGAACATGACATACGTGACAAAGGCATAGATGCCGCCGATGGTCACGCCGCCCGCCTGCACCTGCAGGCCGCCGTACCAGGCGATGCTGCCGATGGCCAGCGCGCTGATGAACTGCACCGTCGGCAGGAAGAGCGCCGAAAGCCACGCCGCGCGGAACCCGGCCTGGTACATCTGGCCGGTCAGTCCGCCGAACTCGCGTAGGTCCTCTTCCTCCCGGCAGAGCGCCTTGACCACGCGCACGCCCTGGATCGCCTCGTTGTAGGCGCCCGTGATCTTGGAGTTGATCTTGCGCACCAGGCGGAATTCGACGATGATCTTTTTCTTGAACAGCGCCGCCACCGTCACCAGGATCGGGATGGCGGCAAAGACGATCAACGCCAGTCGCCAGTTGATGCGCAGCATAAAGTAGACCGACGTGATGATGGCCATCACTGCCCATGTCGAATCCAGTAGCCCCCAGGTCGCCAGTTGCGCGATGCGCTCCGGGTCGGAGGTGACGCGCGACATGATCCAGCCCACCGGCGTCCGGTCAAAGTAGGAGAACGAAAGCTCCTGCAGGTGATTGAACATCTGCTTCCGCAGGTCGTACCGCACCCGTTCCCCCAGGTTGGCCGCCAGGTAGATCAGGCCGAACACCGCCACTGAAGATACCAGGATCATGGAGACGTACACGGTCACGATCTGCATCAGCGCGGCCTTGTCGCCGGCCACGATGCCCTCGTCAATGATCCGTTTGCTCAACAGCGTGGAGTACGAGTCGAACACCGACACGGCCAGCGTGGATATCATAAAGCCCACCAGATACGGCCAATGCGGTTTGGCCAGCCCCAGGATGCGCAGCACGGTCTTGCCGTTGAATTGTGTCGTAAATTCTTCTTCTTCAAACTCATAGTGTGACATGAGCAGCCTCCCTCAAGACCTCGGAGGTCTGGTAAAGTTCCTTTTCTAGATCGTCCTCGATGCGGGCCTGCACGTCGTAGATGCGGTGGTAGATTCCGCGACCATCCCGCCCGTCTTGCGCGAGCAGTTCCTCGTGCGTCCCGCGCTGCACGACCTGTCCCCGATCCAACACCAGGATCAGGTCGGCGTTCATCACGCTCTGGATGCGGTGGGCGATGATGAACGTCGTGCGCCCCTCCATCAGATACTCCAACGCCCGGCGGATCTCGCCCTCCGTCTCCGTATCCACCGACGACGTGGCGTCGTCCAGGATCAGGATGCGCGGGTCCTTGAGCAGCGTCCGCGCGATGGCGATCCGCTGTTTCTGCCCGCCGGAGAGCGTGACTCCCTTCTCTCCCACCAGGGTGTCGTACCCTTCGGGGAACGAGAGGATCACGTCGTGGATGGCCGCCGCCCGCGCCGCCTCCTCCACCTCCTCGTCCGAGACCGCCCGCCCGACCCCGTAGGTGATGTTCTCGCGGATGGTGCGGGAGAAGAGGAAAGGCTCCTGCTCGACGATGCCGATCTGCTGGCGCAGGTAGTGGCGCGGATACTCGGTCAGCTCCACGCCGTCGAGCGTCAGGCTGCCGCCGGTATAATCGTAAAAGCGGGGCAGCAGATTGACGAGCGACGTCTTGCCAGAGCCGGTGGAGCCGAGCAAGGCCACGGCCTGGCCCGGCCGGCAGCGGAAGCTGACGTTCTTGAGCACCCGGCTGTCGCCGTTCTCGTACTCGAAGCAGACGTCGCGGAAAACGATCTCGCCCCGCACGTTGTGCGCGGGCCGGTACGTCCCCTCGTCCAACGGCTCGCGCTCCTCCTTGATCAGCTCGATCACGCGGTTGTACGAGACCATACCGGTGGACATCTGCACGATCAATCGCCCCATGTTGCGCATCGGCCAGATCAGCCAGATGATCATGCGCACCGCGCCCATGTAAGTGCCTACCGTGATGGTGCCGTCGATCGCCATCAGCGCGCCGAACAGAAAGGCCCCCAGCATCTGCGCGCCGCACAGGATGTCGGTGCTGGGCCAGAAAAACGAGTGCCAGGTCAGCAGGCGCCGCCCGAGCCGGTACTGTTCCCAGTTCTCCTTTTCGAACTTTTCCTGCTCGTACTCCTGCCGGGCAAAGGCCTTGACCACCCGCACACCGGTCAGGTTCTCTTGCAGCGTCGTCGAGAGCCTGGCCTCCTGGTTCTGGAACGCCTCGTAGGCCTCGGTGACCCGCTTGAAGAAAAAGATCGAGATGACCACGATCGGCGGCACGACGATGATCGAGACCAGCGCCAGCCGCAGGTTCAGGCTCGCCAGGGCCGTAAAGTTGATCACAAAGAGCAAGGCGATGCGTCCGGCGTTGATCGCCTGGTCGGCAAAGAACCGCCGGATGGCGTCCACGTCGGAGGTGGCGCGCTGGATCAGCTCGCCGGTCTCCATGTGATCGTGGTAGGTGAACGACATGCGCTGGATGTGATCGTAGAGATAGTTGCGCAGCCGGCGGGCGACTCCCTCGGAGGTGTGCGCGGCCCATCGGCCGCTGAGGAAGGAGAGGCTGCCCTCGCCCAGCGCCAGCGCCACGAACCCCAGCCCGACCAGCAGCAGGGTGTTGTCGAACCGGCCTTGCTCCAGCACGCCGTCCACCAGGTAGCGCAGCAGCAGCGAGTTGCCCACCTGAAGAATCGCCGCGATGCCCACGCCGAGCACCGCTCCCAGGTAGGCCGGGCGGAAGCCGGTCAACGTGCGCCACAGTCCGATCAGGCGGTTGTCTGAAACGATGTTTTTGAAATCAAACTTGGATGAACGTGCAGGTGCTGACATGGTAATACCTCCGTTTTGGGTCGGATAGCGTGCCACCTTTGGTTGCCTGCCGACCTACGTGATCGGATGTCCCAACAATGCCTCCAACTCCGCCAGCGATGTAGCCGGGTCGACGAACTGCACCGTGTGGATGCCCACCTCGCGGGCCGAGTCCACGTTGCGCACCAGGTCGTCCAAAAAGATCGCCTGCTGCGGCGCGACGCCCAGCCGCTCCAGCGCCAGGCGAAAGATGGCCGGGTCGGGCTTGCGCAGGCCGACGTCGGCGGAGTTGACGTAGATGTCGAACTCGTCATACAGGTCGAGTTCAAACCTTTCGCGGATCACGTCGTACTGGCCGGGCCAGGCGTTGCTTAACAACGCGACCTTGTAGCGACCCCGCAGTCTGCGAACAGCGGCGAGCGTCTCGGGGTTGAACCGGTCGCCGGCGTAGAATTCATCGGTGAACTCATCCGCCGCCGCTGCGCTGGGAAAACTCAACCGGTCGGCGACGTACTGGATGTACTCGTCGTTCGTGATCGCGCCGATGGACAGTTTTCGCCACGTCTCGCCCCACAGGATGTCTCGCAGCGTGCCAGGTTCCAGCCCCATCCGCCGTTCCCACTCGGCGGTGTGGCCGTCGTCCGTCAGCCCCTCCATCACACCGCCCCAGTCAAAGATGACGGCGCGGACGTCGGGGAGGGGGGCGAGCACGGGATCGGGGACGGGCAGGCCCAACTCTTGCAGTTGCTTGCGCAGCGGTGCAAGCCCGTTGAAGCGGATGGCGTGAAGGCCGACCTGCCGGGCCGCCGCCACGTTCACTCGCCAGTCGTCCACAAAGACCGCCGCCTCCGCCGGTACGCCCACCCGCGTCAGCGCTAACTCAAAGATCGCCGGGTCGGGTTTCATCAACCCCTCGCAGCCAGAGATGACGGTGACGTCGAAAGCGTCGGCGATGCCCAGGGATTCCGCCGGATTGGAACAATCCGCGCGCTCGCTCAAGCTCGCCGGGGCGTTGCTGAGCAGGGCGGTGCGGTAGCCCGCGTCGCGCAGGCGGCGGATGAGGGCGACCAGTTCCCCGTCCAGCCGGTCGCCTGCCCGGAAGGTCTGCCGGAACTCGGCCAGATCCTCGCCACTCAGCCCCATCTGTTGCCCGACGTCGGTCCAGAACTCGTCGCTGCTGACGTGCCCCAGTTGGACGGCGTCGATGAGCGAATTTGCAAACACCGCTTTTTCCACACTGCCTGGCTCCAGTCCGTATCGTCGATCCAGTTCGCGGCGGGGTGTAGGGTCAACGGTGCGCATCAGCACGCCGCCATAGTCAAAGATTGCCGCTTGAATGTTATTGGTTGTCATCGATCAGATCCTTTTACGCATCTCACAATAAAAAAGGCCGTGGGCAATTTCCACGGCCTTGCAAAGTGATGAAATGTGAAGCAAATAAAAAAGGCCGTGGGCGTCGCTGCGCACCCACGGCCTTGAACTTTTTCTTAGTCAGACCTCTTGCAAACAGGCGCACTGCGACCTAGGCAGTACCAGCCCCCCGTTGTGATCGTTACGGGACTGGAGCACGCTGATGATAAATTGCCGCATACGCACCATTTCATACCTCCTTACAAGATACCGCGCATTATACTCTAGTCTGGGGGATTGTCAAGTCGGGCGGAATCCCCATTGGCGCTAAAGGTTGCTAACCTCCACTTCCTTTGATACAATACCCCAGTTATGATATCAAATTCCAACGAATGTCGTTTATCCGCTCGCTCGCCGGGGACCGTCACGCTCATCGGTTCGGGGGAAATGTCGTCCTCGATGGGAAAAGTGCATCGCGCGGTCATGTCTCGGATCGCGGGGCCGGTGCAGGCTGTCTTTCTGGACACGCCGGCCGGCTTTGAACTCAACGCCGATCAGATTTCAGAGAGAGCGCTCCAGTATTTCAAACAACGGTTGAACCTGGATCTCGTCGTCGCCTCGTTCAAGGCCGCCACTACTGCCACGCCAATCCAGGTGAAGAAGGCGCTGCGCAAACTCCGGCGGGCGAATTACATCTTTGCCGGTCCCGGTAGCCCGACCTACGCCGTCCGCAACTGGCAGGGGACGCCACTCCTGGCAGCGATGTCCAGTCGGCTGGCGGTTGGCGCGCATCTCGTTCTTGCCAGCGCGGCGGCCATCGCCGTGGGACGCTACGTGCTGCCGGTGTACGAGATCTACAAGGTGGGCGCAGATCCACACTGGGTCGAGGGGTTGGATCTGTTGGGGCCTTATGGTCTCGAACTGGCGATCGTGCCGCACTGGAATAACAGCGAGGGGGGCGCTCACGATACTCGCTATTGTTTTATGGGTGAACCCCGAATGCGATTCCTGAAAGGGAGCCTGCCTGATTCCGCCGTCATCCTGGGAATAGACGAGTACACAGCTTGCATCATTGATCTGGACGGCGGCGAGTGCCGGGTGATGGGCGCGGGACAGGTGACCGTCTGGCACGGAGGTCGCGAGGCGATCTTTCCCGACGGTGCAGCGTTTGAGCTTGATCAACTGAGGGGAGTGAACTCGGCGGATTTTTCTACAGAGATGGCGTATGGGCCTCTACTGGGTTGGAACGAATACCCGGACGAGTCGGAGGATGATGATGTAGCGGGAGAGGAATCCTTCATTGAGTTACTCGTCCAGACGCGAGCGCAACTCCGCGCCGCCGAGCAGTGGGCGCTGGCGGACGAAATTCGCGAGCGGCTGGCCGAGCTGGGTGTCGTTCTCGAGGATGGTCAAGCGGAGACGACCTGGAGAAAGACTTGACGCCCGTGTCGGAAGATGAACTGCGGCGCGTGTTGGGTCGCTACGACCTGGGCGAACTGAGGAGTGCCCGCCGAGTCGAGCGCGGCTTTGTCAACGAAAACTGGGTCGTGGAGACGAGCCAGGGGGGCTATTTTCTAAAGCGCCGCCATCCTACCCTGTGCCAGCCGGTCATCATCCGCGCTCAGCACGCGCTCGTCGAGCACCTCCGGCAGTCGGGTTTTCCTGCCCCGGCTCTCGTCGCCACCGTTGACGGCGAGACGCTGTTGATACTGGATGGCGAGTTCTACGAGGTTCAGGAATATATCAAGGGCGCGCCCTACGATCATGCCAGCCCGGTGCACTTTCGAGAGGCCGCTTCGACGTTGAGCCTCTATCACACGCACGTTCAAGGCTTTGCACCTTCGGCGTTGCGCGATCTGGGCGACCTGTACAGCCCGGCGATCGTGAGCGCGAACCTGGCCGACCTGGCCGCGGCCTGGGAGTTGGAGCGAGACCCAAATCTGGCGCAAGTCGCCCGTCATTTGGAGGCGCACGCGGGCGATCTTGCTACTCGCTTCGCCGACCACGGCCCGTTGCCCCACCTGGTCATTCACGGCGACTATTACGCGGGTAACCTGCTTTTCGAGGACGATCGCGTCGTCGGCGTAGTGGATTATGACAAGACCCGCTGGCAGCCGCGCGTCGTCGAGCTGGCCGAGGCGTTGATCTATTTTGCCTCGTCTCGACCGGGTCACCTGAAACACCTCGTCTACCCTGGCTTTCTCGAGTGGGAGCCGTTCACGTGCTTCTTGCATCACTATGCCCGCGCTACTCCTTTGGATGAGAACGAGGTGCGCGCTCTGCCGGATTACGTCCGCTGTATCTGGCTGGCGATCTCGCTCCAACGCTTGCTGGAACAAGGTCCCCGTCCAGCCGAGGCGCTGGAAGCTCTGCGCGAGGTATTGGTGCTGGGCGATTGGGCGAGGGATAACACAAAACGTATCACGAAACTCTGCGATAGCAGAAAAGGAGTCCCATGATTAAAGCCGTGATTTTCGACTTTGGACGGGTCATCTCGGCCCAGAAACCGATGTCCCTGTTTCGGGGTTACGAGGAGGATCTGGGGATGGAACCTGGCACGATCAATTCCATCATGTTCGGCAGCTCCACCTGGGAGGATACGCTGATCGGTCGCAAGACGGTCGAGGAATTCTGGCGCGAGATCGGCCCCCAACTCAACCTGCACACTCCCGAGGAAATTGACGCATTTCGCCGCCGTTACAACGCCGATGAGTCGATCAACGAGGAGGTGCTGGATCTGATCCGTCAACTCCACGGGCATTACAGGCTCGCTGTTCTCTCCAACGCGCCGCCGGACCTGGCGCAATGGTTGGACGATTGGGGGATGCTCGATCTGTTCGACGTGGTCTTTTGTTCCGGCGATGAAGGTGTGAAAAAGCCCGACCCGGCTGCTTTTCAGTTGACGTTGGAGCGATTGGGCGTCGCGCCCGAGGAGGCGGTCTTTATTGACGATACGCTCGGTCACGTGCAGGCGGCTCAGGCATTGGGGGTGCACGGTATTCTTTTCACGACCGTTGAGGTGCTAGCGGTTGAGTTGGAATCGCTGATATCGCTGAGACACTGAGTCCGCTGAAACCCTTCAGTGGACTCAGTGAGAATCAGCGTCCTCAGCGGTTCCAAACACCAGGAGACACAAATGGTCCAATACGTCCGCAAAGGATACCCACTTTCCGCGCTCACGGGCCGTATCCTCGGAGCGGCCAAAGAGGTGCACACGGAACTTGGTCCAGGTTTTGAGGAAGTCATCTATCAACGTGCGCTGGCGCTCGAATTTCCCGCCCACGACCTGGAATTTTCCCGTGAGGTGTGGATCGACGTTCACTACAAGGGCGAAAAGGTAGGACGTAAGCGAGTGGATTTCGTCGTTGGAGATGAGACCGGCGACGTGTTGGTCGAGATCAAGGCCAAAGCTGCTCTGGAGGAGGTTAACTTTGTTCAGACGCTTTCTTATCTCAAGGCTTCTGGTCATACAGTTGCACTGCTGCTAAACTTTGGCGCCAAGCGGTTAGGGATTAAACGGATCGTGTACGAAAAAGCGCGCTGACTGTCGTTTGAATCGCTGAGAAAGCTGAGGGGACGCTGATCACGCTGAAACGGCTCAGCGGAATCAGCGGGAGATCAGCGTTTTCAGCGTTTCCAACAGTCATCATCCTATGAACCTTTTTCGAACGAATTGGGGCTTATCTATAGAAGGCCTTCAGATTTCAAAAGTGAGGTTGACGTGGAAGAGTTGAAAACCCTGGTGACACGAGTACGCAGCGGCGATTGGGAGGCGTATGAACCCATCGTGCAAAGGTTTCAGGATATGGCTGTCGGTTATGGCTATTCGATTTTGGGCGACATGCAGTTGGCCGAGGACGCCGCCCAAGAAGCCTTTATCAACGCCTATCTCGACCTGCCCGCCCTGCGCGACCCCGCGGCTTTTCCTGGCTGGTTTCGGCGGATCGCGTTCAAGCACATCGATCGCATCCGGCGAGGCAAGCGAGTTACGATCGTCTCGCTGGATCAGGCGCCCGAGATGACCGCGCGCGCCCCTGGTCCCGCCGAGATGGCTGAAAAGCGGGAGATGCAAGACCAGGTATTCGAGGCTATCGAGTCGCTGCCCGAACACCAACGGGTGGTCGTGACACTCTTTTACATCAGCGAGTACTCGCAAAAAGAGATCAGTTCGTTTCTCGAAATACCGGTGAGCACCGTCAAGACCCGACTGCACAGTGCTCGTAAACGTCTAAAAGAAAGGATGATGATTCACATGGTTCAAGATGCTTTACCGCAACAACGTCCCTCTCGGGATGCTGTATTCACTCAGAAAGTAATGAGCCTCTTTGCAGCGGCTCAAGACGGCAATGCGACCCAGGCAAAGGCCCTGTTGGCAAAAGACCCCGCTCTGGCCAGCGCCAGCGGGCGAATAGAGACCGCGCTTTGGCGAGCAGAGGCTTCGGCCTTGCACGTGGCGGTGATGCATGGTCGCAAAGACATCGTCGATCTCTTGCTGGCTCACGGGGCAGACATCAACGCCAGGGACGAGAAATATGGGTTCAACGCTCTGCACCACGCCATTGATCTGGCCGACTTTATGCCGGATTACGCTGCGTTGGGAATGATCGATTTTCTCATCTCTCGCGGTGCACAGAAGGACATCTTTGCCCTCTTGTGGCTGGGCGACGACGAGGGAGTCAAGGCTCTCCTGGAAAAGGACCCCTCAGCCGCCAACACGATTGGCCCTAACAACATCACTCCGCTCTGTTATGCCCATACGGTCGAGCGGGCGCAGCTCTTGTTGGACTATGGAGCCGATCCGCATGCCAAACTCGATAACGATTATGGATATACCACGCCCATACGTTCGATTGCTTCTCGAAGGAACTTTGATCTGCTCCGGTTCTTGCTTGAGCAGGCGAACATACAGACTGACATCTTTTTGGCCTGTGTCTTGGGCGAAACCGAGTCAGTGAGATCCAAGCTCGAGGCCGATCCTGCGTTGGCTCGTGCTATCACGGACAACGATCACGTGCTTGAACCTGGCTTGACGGCCCTGCATTTGGCGGCGCAGTTCGGTCGCACCGAAATCGCCAAACTCCTACTGGAGCACGGCGCCGACGTCAATGCTAGAGCGCCGGTCAGCAACAATCTGACGCCCCTCCACCTGGCCGTGTGGCGCGGCCACAGGGAGCTTACCGAAAAGCCAATGGACGAACTCGTCGAGGAATACGGAGTCTACCATCTCTGCCCAGAAATGCCCCGGCTCTTGCTGGAGCACGGGGCAGACGTGAACGCCAGGGACGACGAAAGAAACTTGACCCCGCTCGGTTGGGCCAAAGCCGAGCACGAAGACGAAACGGATCGCAGCGAGGTGATCGCGTTGCTGCAAGAGTTTGGGGCCTAAACGCAACCCAGATACAAACCGGTTAGGAGCGTGTCGCGATTCAGCGACACGCTCCTACCTATGCCTCCGGTACTGACGCTCGTGGACTGATCCGGCGGATCTTGGCGATCAGCTGTTGGCGAGCGGCGGGATTTTTCGTCTCTGCAAGATGGTGACGTAAGCGACAAAGTTTGCGCTCGCGCCGCTGACGGCGGCGCAATTTCCGTATCGGTGCTGTTGGCAAATCTATCACCTCCTTGTTCGTAAAGACAGCGGCCCAACCTCCCAGGTCTTTGGTGGTGTCAGGCGAGAACCACACTAGACCTCGAAGGTCGGGCCATCTATCGTTGCTTATCTGGTTTTGATGGGAATTCGCTTGCGAAGTTGTACGTCCGCTGTCTTGGGCAGGTTGATGGTCAGCACGCCTTTTTTGAAAACGGCCTCCGCCTTGCTCTCGTCCACCTCGCAGGGCAGGGGGATCGACCGCTGGAACGAACCGTAGGAGCGTTCCATCCGGTAATAGTTCTCGCCCTTGTGCTCTTCTTCTTCCTTCTTCTCACCACTGATGGTGAGCATGCCCTGAGATAGCGACACGTTGATGTCCTGCTCGTCCATCCCCGGCAGCTCGGCGGAGATCTCGATCTCCTCGTCGCCTTCGACTATGTTCAGCCGGGGGCTGAACGTCTCCCACGATTCGTCAAAGAATCCACGGAAGGGCGTGAGACCAAACCCGCCGAAGAAATCATCGAACCAGCGGTTCATGTCCTGCTGCACGGCGGGCAGCGAGCGTTCCTCTTCCCGTCTAATGGGTACCTTTTTCCCTCGTTTCCAGGGAATCAGATCGGTAATATCCATCGTTCCTCACCTCCTCTCTCAATCGGGCCGTCTAGCCGGCCTTGACGGCGATTTTCCTGGTCGTGGGCGCGGCCTTGGGCAGATGCAAGCGCAGCACGCCGTCCTTCACCGTGGCCTCGATGTTCTCCCGGTCGATCTGGTTGGACAGGGTGAAGCGGCGATGGTAATCGCCCACCCGGTATTCGGCGTACGCCAGGCGATAGTCGTCGAGCGCCACCGGCTCGACGTACCCGTTGATCGTCAGCACGTCGTTTTCCAGGGTAATATCGAGCGAGTTCTCGTCCACACCGGGCATGTCGGCCACGACGACGATGGTTTCGTTCGTCTCGTAAATGTCCGCGCGCGGCACGAAGGCGATCTGATCCCGTGTGCGCTCGGCGCCGCTTTCCATGACCTCTTGTTTTTCGGTTTCCTGAACCTGTACATCTCTCGTTTCGTTACTCATCATCACACCTCCTCGTAAGCTAATGCGGACTGTTCCAGTCCGATGTGTCGTGCATAAAGCCTAGCCAGCTTTGACGGCGATCTTTTTCGGCTTTTCGGCCTCGGCGCGAGGCAGCGAGATGCGCAGCACGCCCTTCTCAAAGACGCCCTCGACCTTGTCCACTTCGACCTGGAAAGGCAACTGGAAGGTCCGGGCAAATGTGCCACAACCGCGTTCCCGGCGGTGATACGTTTCGCCCTCCTGCAACTCGTCCGGTTGACGATTGCCTTTCAGCGTCAACGTGTTCTCCACCACCGATATGTCAATGTCCTCCGGGTTGATGCCGGGCAGCTCGGCGGTGACGATTGCGCCGTCCTCGTTCGTCCAGACGTTCATGGCCGGATAGGCTGGCGCGACCTCGCCCTCGAAACTCCTGGGCATTCTGGCAAAGATACGGTTCATATCGCGCTGCAAGCGCCGCATCTCCTGCCAGGGTGAACGGAAACTGCCAAATGGTCTCATCAACATAGCAACACCTCCTGAATACTGTTATGGATACTTATTTTGTTGGGATACCGCTCGTCCAAGTTTGAACTCGGCGGCTTGTGTGGATTCGCTCGGTGGACTGCTCACGGTGATTCGAGAATTCGTTCCAGATTGAGGCTTTGTGCAGTTACCTCTTGAATCCACGCAAAACCGCTAGACACAACTTGGGACTTCATCTTCCCTCTATTCAGCCACAGTATACGAGCCATGTATTAAAAACGCATTATCGCGACGTTGAAAAGCCGTTAAAAAGCATATAGCCCCTGCCGCCTGGATGGCGAATGGGGGCTATGGATTTGCGTTCGTGTTCAGTTTGTCAGGCGGCTAGGCGTCTTTGAAAAAAGCGTCCAGGTCCGCAAAGCGGTTCAGGACAATCACGGTCTCCGATTCGACGACGTTTTCTATTTCCAGCGTCCAGGTGTTTGGATGGGGGACGTAGATCGCGCCGATCCCCGCTTCTACCGCCGGGTTGATGTCGGAGCGGGGGCTGTTGCCGACCATCCAGGTCTGCTTCGGCTCCAGTTCGTAGCGAGACAGCAGCTCCCGGAGCACCTCGACGTCCTTCTCCGGCACGATGTGCACCTCGTCGAAGAGGTGGCTCAGGCCCGACCGCGTCACTTTGCTTTCCTGCGCCTGTCGGTCCCCCTTGGTCAGCATGAGCAGGCGGAAGCGTCCGCGCAGTCGGGTCAGCGTCTCCTCCACGCCTTCGAGGAGCACGATGGGGTACTCGACTACCTCTTGCCCGATCTCCAACGCCCTGCTCGCTACGTGATCCTCGACGGGCCGGCCCTGGCGCTCGCACAGACGTTCGTAGGCGATCACCAGGCTGCGGACAAACTCCTCCGGTGCGTAGCCCACCAGGGGGACGCGCTCTCGCTCCACGGTGTCCACCGTGCGCTCTGCATCTTCTTGCTCAAAGCCCTGGGCCACCATCAACTCCACAAAGGCCGCGATGGATTGCTCGTAGTAGATGTTGTTTTCCCAGAGCGTGTCATCTGCATCCACGATGAGCGTTGGTCTCATTTGCTCGTTGTTCATTGTTTCATCGTTCATTGTTCATTGCCCTGCCGGTCAGCTTTGCGAGCGCGTCCTCCAGCGTCGGTGTGGGGCCGTTGGTGCGCGGCACGAGATCCTTCAAGCTTGCTGGCGTATCCAGCGCCACGATTTTTCCCCTGTTGAGGATGGCGACACGGTCACACAGCGCGTCGGCCTCCTGCACGTCGCTGGTGGTCAGCAGGATGGTGGCGTTATAGATGTCCCGCAGCTCCTCGATGAAGGACTGGACTTCTTTCCGGGAGCCATCGGATAGCCCCATCGTCGGCTCGTTTAGAAGCAGGAACGCCGGCTGGGTGAGGGCGGCGCAAGCGGCGACGACCTTTTGCTGTACCTGCGCGCTCAACTCCTTCACCGGGCGGGAGATGGCCTTTTCGTCCAATCCGATCTGCTTCAGGATCTCCAGAGCGCACTCTCTGTCCTCTCGCTCTCCCAGGCCGTACAGCCGCGCACCGTAGATCAGGTTCTCCATCGGCGTCAGCGCCCGGAAGAGCGAACCGTCCGCCAGGACCCGGTTGATGAGCCGCTTGACCGCCATCTCGTCCCGCAGCACGGCGTGGCCGGATAGGGTGATGCGGTCGTCGTCTGCGGCGAGGAGCACGCCGATGTCGCGCAACAGGGCGGACTTGCCGGAGCCTCTGGTGCCCAGGACTCCGAACACCTCTCCGCGCCGAATCTGGAAGCTGCCGCAATCGAGCGCCACCGGCGGTTCCTCGGCGTTGCTCTCCTGCTCCCAACGCCAGCGAACGGTGTTGTTTTTGACGATTGGTTCGTTGTGGCCCGATATATTCAGGGCGATGTAGTCCATTGTACCCATCTGATCCCTCCTACGTACTCTCTATTTCCAGGCCGTTCACAAAAAACGAGGCCGTGGACGATTGCCCACGGCCTCACTCGAAAACATTGGAATGAAACAAAAAACCGTGGGCGGTCGGTGCGCCCACGGTTTGCGATAACCTTACGTCAATGTCTCACAAACAGGCGCACTGTGACCCAGACAGCACCCGAACTCCGCAGTCAGTGCGGAGATGGAGCATATTAAAGTAGTGTACTGCGTGCGCCATTTCATACCTCCTCGTAAGATGCGGGCATTATACTTTAACCTGACCGGTTGTCAAGTCTGGTGGAACTGAACATGTACAGGCGGTCAGGCTCGAATCCGCGTTCCTGATAGTAGGGGCGCGTGCCGATCGCCGCGATGACGGCCAGCCGGTCGAATCCCTCCTGGCGCGCGATGCGCCGGGCCTCGTCGAGCAGGCGTTTACCCAACCCGGTGTGCTGAGGCACGGTGTCGTCCGTGACCCCCAACCGAAGCGCCGGGCCGTAGACGTGCAGTTCGCGGATCACGGCGGAGCCGCTCAACTCGGCGATGGGGGAGGGGGCTTGAGGGAACGAGAGGCGCAGAAATCCCGCCAGCTTCGCTTCTCCTGTAAAGGGAAGCGCAGCGGCTCCTGTAGGCGTGATGTATTGGAGAAAGCACTCGCGGGTGGCGTCGGTCTCGTAATCCAGGCGCTCCAGCCGGAGATCGTCGGCCTCTATCGCCTCGCCGCGCACCTCGCGGCAACGAATGCAGCGGCACTCCAATCCCTCCTGCCCCATACGCCGCTGCACGATCTGGCGCAGATTCGATTTTTTCACGCCGGCCACGATGTTGGGAGCGGGAATGTCGCGCATGAACCGATTGACGCGGCAGTAGGGCGGGATGAGCGTCTTGCAGTGGGACAACAGACTCACCAGCGTCTCTTCGTCGTAGGGCTGATATTCTCCCCGCTGCCAGCGCTCGTAGAGTTCCGTGTCTGGCAGGAGCGCGGTGGGATAGATTTTCAATTCGTCGGGGCGCACTGCGGCATCGTCCCACAACCGGCGGAAATCCTCCAGGTCGCTCTCTGGC
>Ga0180433_10002861_pt1 | contig 26023 bp, 25 predicted proteins | sample SS_ome_8_FD_132980 | JGI IMG/M metagenome (GOLD analysis project Ga0180433, IMG submission 132980) | Hypersaline lake sediment archaeal communities from the Salton Sea, California, USA - SS_1_D_1 metaG | ecosystem: Environmental > Aquatic > Non-marine Saline and Alkaline > Hypersaline >... | reverse complement strand
TTGAAGAGAATTTTAGGGTCATCAATTGAGGCTTGAAGTTGGTCTCTATCCGAAAAAAAGACATGTTCTCGATAGGGATCAAGAGTGTAAAATTCGAGAGGAATCTGTGTGACTTCTTCAGAGCTCTTCCCATAGAGCTCATAGATATCTCCGGAGGCAAAGGTATCAGGCTGAAGAATGGATGCGGCTGTGTGTTGAACTCCTTCGGGAAGAAGGTCATTAACAACATGAGCAAATACTGTTCGGATGTGAAGGGGAAGGGTATTGACAAGAAGGAGTCCTCCATTCACGACGCGTTTTTTGTCTTCCCATATTTGGGTAAGATGGATGAGTTCTCTCACCTTAATATGGGGGTGTTTTAGAGCTTCAACAAGAATCGGTATTAACCCATTTACTTGGCTTTTGTAGGTTTGAATGCCTTTCTTGAGGGGGAGAAATGCAATCATTCTCCCATCGATTTGCTCTAAAGTCCAATTGGCCTTTCCATCTTCTTCTCCAAGAGAAAGAAGGGGCTTACCAGCGCGATCGCTGCGCCCAAACATTCGCGACAGATAGATTGGTTCACGGACTCTTCTTCGTTCATCGGCAGCAAATAGTTTGCCAATATAGGTCTCTTCTTGAAGGTGAGAAAGAATGGTTTCTCCCTCGTTAGAGAGAGCAAAAAGCTCAACAAAAACCACGCCGCTTCGTTTTGTTTTTGAGAGGTCCATTTCTTTTAGGGTGGCGTTTACCCCAAGTTGAGCAAGTGTACTTTTTAGATTAAACAAGACTAGACTTTGATCAATGTCAAATCCTAAAAATGAAGGAGAAATATTTTCTATTTGCACCTTTACTTCTATTCGTTTTTGATCGATAGGAGATATCGAGATGATTTTCCCATCAGGGGTGACTAGGTCATGATGCAAAAATGATAAAGTTGCGCTCATAATTTCTCTATAGGGAAATCTTTCTTCTTGAGCAATTAATTTTTAAGGAGTACGATTAGTCGGTTCATGGAAAATGCAGAGATAAAGCATCGCACACTTGGTACTCACGATGGGAGCTTTCACGCAGATGAGGTGACGGCATGCGCTCTTTTGCTCTTGTTTGATCTCATCGATCTGGAAGGTATTGTTCGGACACGAGATCAAAAGTTGCTTGCGAAGTGTGAATACGTTTGTGATGTTGGTGGAATCTATGATCCATCTATCAAGCGTTTTGATCACCATCAATCTAATTATAGTGGAAGCTTTAGTAGTGCCGGAATGATCCTTAAATATCTGAAGGATCAGAAAATTCTTGATGCCAAACTATACCAATATATCAATGGCTCTCTTGTAATGGGGGTGGATGCAATCGACAATGGAAAATCTGCGCCGGCGATGGGGCATTGCTCTTTTTCTTCTGTAATCGCCAATTTTGTTCCTGTTCGATATGATGCGAATAAAGAAGTTTTTCAGGGGGCTTTTTTCCAAGCTCTTGATTTTTGTTTAGGGCACCTAACTCGATTGGTTGCAAAGTATAAGTATATTCAAGAGTGTAGAGGAAAGATTAAGTCTGAGATGGATAAACGGCAAAAAGTGATGTACTTTGATGAGGCTATGCCTTGGATCGAGTCCTTCTTTGATCTAGGGGGTAGCAAACATGTAGCACAATTCATTATTATGCCTGCAGGAGATCAATGGAAACTTCGAGGAATTCCGCCTTCTTATGATAAGCGGATGCAGGTGAGAGTTCCCATGCCAAAAGAGTGGGCAGGACTCATCAATGGAGAGCTTAAGAGCAAGTCGGGAATTTCAGGAGCAGTATTTTGCCATAAGGGAAGGTTTATCTCTATTTGGGAGACTAAGGAAGATGCTGAAAAAGCTCTAGAATATATCCAGAGGAAAATGCGGTGAGTACTATTTTTGGAAAGATTATCAAGGGAGACATTCCTTCTTCTAAAGTCTTTGAAAGCGATACACTTCTTGTTATAAAGGATATTAGTCCACAAGCACCTGTTCACCTTCTTTTGATTCCCAAAAAGGAATATCGATCACTCCAGGAAGTTCCCAAAGAAGATCTCCGTGTGATCAGTGAAATTATAGACGTTGCTCAATCCCTTGCTGAGAAATTTGGGGTTGCAGACAATTACCGATTGCTGACAAATATTGGAACTAAAGCAGGGCAGTCGGTTTTCCACCTTCATTTTCATTTAATTGGTGGAAAGGCGCTCGGCCCAATGGCATGACCCTATGAAATTTATCGTATTTTTGCTTCTATTATCCTCCCTTTATGCGACGGAAACAGAAGTAATCAAAAGAATCCATTCTCATCTTTTGATTCATGATTATCATTCTGCTCTCCATGCTTGTGAGGAAGGTCTTCAACAGTACCCTGACTCTGATGGGTTGAAGAGAGTCTATGTGCGCACTCTTGCCGAAAATGGAAAAGATGATGAAGCAATTATGGGATGGAATCATCTTGGACTTAAAGAAGAAGAAGAAAATTCTGATCTTATTGAAACTTTGGCCTGGGGAGTCTTAACGCGTTCTGAAAATTCGCCTCAGTTTGTTGTCAATATTGCTTCTCTTATGAGTGCATATTACACTGATGATGTTCGTGCTGTGCAAATGCTTCATAATCAATTGAGCTCTTCCAATGCACTACTCCGATCCATGGCTGCGCAGCTATCGCCGCACTATCGTGATGTTTCCCTAATCGAAGAGCTCACGAGACTGCTTAGCCAGGAAAAGACTTGGTTTGTTCGATTAGAGGTGATTAAAGCACTTGGCGCCATGGAAGTAAAAGAGATCAAAGAGCCTCTAAAAAATCTTATTGTTATGTCCCGGACAACAGCAGAGGAAAAAGGGGCAGCGATTGCTTCTCTTGTTAATATTTATGAAGATGTTGGTGATGAAGAACTACTGAAACTGATTCACTCAAAACGAGCAGGATTGCGTCATTTGGCTTGCCAAATCGTATCGCATCTTGACCTCTTTCAAAAGACTTCAATGATCGAGCTTCTTTTAGAAGACCCCACTTCGGATGTTCGGATGGCTGCCTTAACGACTCTTTACTTTATGGGCATCAATAATTTAGGCCCTGCAACTTTGGCCAAGATGATTGATATGACTGAGGACTCCCACCCCCCAGTTGCGCTGACTGCAGCTTGGGTTGTTTCCCAGTTTGCTCCTGAGACATCGCTGCAAGTCGTTCGTCAATGGGTTTATTCAACCGATGAGTCTTCTAGGCGGTTGGCTGCCTTTGTTTTGGGAAGACTGGGGAGTGTTGGAATGAATCTTTCTCATCAAGTCTTAAAAATCACCCCAGATCCTTTTGTGAAGGCAAACTTAGCACTAGGTGGAATTGGCCAGGGCGGAAACCCTAAGAGACTTTCTGACACCCTCTATACGTTCTTGATGCTTCGAAGGGGAAAACTGATGTGGGATGGAACACAATCCCCCTTATTCCAAGTCTTAGCACCTTCAAAAATTTGTCACGTTCCTCAGGTTCCTCAATATCCAACAATGGTGGATCATCTCACACGCCTAGAAATATTAGGAATGCTTACTGCGTTAAAACATCCAAAAGCTGAGAATGCAGTTAAGAGCTTTTTAACAGAACATATTCTTGGGGTAACGTATGCTGCCTCGAGCACTCTTCTTGAAGAAGGAGGAAAAGAAGCGATCGAAATCCTTCGCACTTTACTTCACGAAGAAGATGAAAATGTTCGGGTACAGGCAGCGCTTGTTCTAGCGCTTTCAGGGGGAGAATCCGAAGCGGTAAAAGTGCTTCAGGAAGCATATTTTTCTGTTGATCGTGAAATGAAGGTTAACATTTTAGGGGCTCTGGGTTATATAGGTGATAAGAGTTCGATACCCTTTCTAATACAGCAGATGCAGCAACCGTATCAAATACTAAAAGTGGTAGCGGCCTCTGCTCTTATTCAATGCGTGTACCATTAATTTGCAGGTAAATTCATGAACATCGAAGAAATTCAGAAACAACTTCAGTTTTATAATATTGATGGATGGTTACTCTATGACTTTCACGGAAAGAACCCTCTTGCTCTAGAGGTAATGAAAGTGCCGAAAGAAATGCTCATGACCCGTCGATGTTTTTATTGGATTCCCTATGAAGGAGTTCCCAAAAAGCTTGTTCATAAGATTGAGGCCCACAACTTAGACCATTTACCCGGTGAAAAAACTCTTTATGCTTCATGGAAAGAAATGCACCACCATTTAGAAGAGCTTCTCAACGGGCAAAAAAAAATTGCTATGGAATACTCTCCTAATCAAGCCATTCCGACTGTGTCGCTAGTTGACGGAGGACTTATTGATTTGATCAGAGAATTTGGGCCTAAAGTTGTGAGTTCTGCGCCTTTCCTGCAATCCTTTACCTGTATATGGAGTGATGAGCAGTACAAACTCCATAAAGAGGCAGCAGAGGTTCTTGAAAATGCAGTGACAGATGCTTGGAAACTCATTAAAAACCGTCTGGATAAGGGGGAATTTATCGATGAGTATCAAGTCCAGCAATTCATACTGGGGGAGTTTGAAAAGAATCACTGCTTGACAGAAGGGGTTCCCATTTGTGCAGTGAACGGAAATGCTGCTGATCCCCATTATTGTCCTACAGAAAAGAAAAATACAGTGATCCATAGAGGGGACTTCATTTTGATTGACCTTTGGTGCAAAAAAAATAAAAAAGATGCTGTATTTGCCGACATTACCCGTGTGGGAGTAGCCTCTGAAAAGCCTACCCAAAGACACCAAGAGATTTTCGATATTGTAAGGAAGTCGCAAAAAGCTGGGACTGATCTTATTATTGAAAGGTATGCAAAGGGAAAGGAGATAAAGGGGGCTGAGGTTGATGCAAAAGTGCGCAGCGTAATTGAAAAAGAGGGGTATGGAGATTATTTTACTCACCGGACCGGTCATAACATTCATACAGAGAATCATGGGCCTGGAGCCAATCTTGACAATCGAGAAACAGAGGACAACCGCCCTCTAATCCCTCGAACCTGTTTTTCTAATGAGCCAGGAATCTATCTTCCGGGGGAGTTTGGTGTTCGTTTAGAATATGATATTTTTATTCACGAGGGTGGGAAGATAGAAATAACGCTTCCTCCTCAAGAAAAGCTTGTTACCCTAGGGTGAAAATCTCTTGAGTTAAGGTTACTGGCTGTTCGCGCTCTATTGTTGTATTCAATATATTTCCGAAGACTGCGTAAGGAATATTTCCATACAGGTGCTTTGCGTTCCAATTGTGGAACTCTCCGAAATCTGAAACCTTTCTTTGGTCATTTGGATTGTTAGCTACATGGATAAGATAAGCCCTAAAAATCTTTCTTCTCATATTTTCTATTTGACCACTTCGAAACTTGGCAAACCTTGCAAATGTCTCGCTCCCTTCTTGTGGCGTTAAAAGGTGTTCGGGTAGAGCAAAAGCGTCGACTTCTATAGGAGAAAGGGCGTGCCACTGAGCAATAAGAATTCTATTACCTAAAAGATCAGGGACATCCTCAAGTTCCGCATCAAGGTGTCGATAAATCGCTTCATACTTTCTGCATTGCGCAGCTGCAGAATCTGCGAGTGATTTAAGAGCTTCAACTGAAACTTCACAGGCTGGTCCATACCCAACGATCAGGAGGGACCCGGTGATTGAAAAATAACTTGGATTTGTCATTCCAAATGTTGTAAGCGCTCCAGTGCCAAAAATAATAAGTCCAGCATGAGCTGTTAGAGAAAGGGCCTCGTAGAAATTTTTCTGCTGCTTACTATCCCTGACCAAAATTCGTAGAGTTCTTTGATTCCAAGAAAGGATGGGGTTTAAGTCAGCCACTTAAGAGACTCCTTTTGCAGCTTTTGGTAAAGGCTATTTAACCCATTGGCTCGGGAGGGGGAGAGTGCGCTCAGAAGTCCCATCTCCTTGATGAATGTTGGGGGGCACTTGAACACAGCTTCTGGAGGTTCTCCAATGTAAACTTGTGTCAAAAGAAAGGCTAATCCTGCGGAAATCAGAGCGTCGGAGTGGGTGGAAATCAGGAGCTTTTTGTTTTTGCATACAACTTTCAAGTAAAGAAGGCTTTGACAACCTTGAACAAGATGATTTTCGACTTGATCCTCAAGGTCCATAGGTGAAGCAGAGCGTCCCAGCTCTATTACATGATGATACTTTTCTTCCTGAGTAGGTAGAGAGGAGAAAGTCTCTAGAAATTTGCGTTGTTTTTCAAGACAGCTTTGGAATTCCATGGCACACACTCAAAAATTTGTTGCCAGGGATTTTATCGCTTATGCTGCTTTTTGTCTCCCAAAAATTGCCTGACTTAAGGCAGGGATTTTCATATTTCGGAGCTCCTCCCTAGAAAATTTTACATTGGGATTCGAGTTGAGGGTTAGGTAAGCTCTTTCTTTAACTAGAGGGAGCCCTTGTTTCTGTCTACGGAGGTTATCTATTTCATGGACATCCGAGTCCAGCAGTGAAATTGGGTGAACAGTAAAGAATTCACCTTCTTCTCTTGCTTCATGGGGGGTTTGCAGTAAATAGGTGCAAAAAGCAGCATTTATTTTAGCGTTAAGGTGAGTTCCTTCTCTAAGGCTGTGTTGAACCCATCGTTTTTCAGTAAGCTCATCTTTTAACTTTTTTCGGTCCTCAGGACTTAGGGTGATTTGACCACTGTTAAGGGCTTCATGCAATCTTCCAATGCGAACATCTAGATCATCGATCTGAGCAGTCGCCATTTTTGTTTGTTGACTCCAGTATGAGGCCCTTCCAGCAAGGTTCCATTCTCTTTGAGACCAATTAGAAGTTTGAGGGTTTCCTTGAAGCTTTGCTTTAAGATTTTTGATCGACTCAGCGTACCCTTCATAGGTTTGGGCTTTTGCTTCAGCTTGTTCTTGAAGACCTTTGTAGTGGGCAAAAATTTTGTTTTTAACAACGGTGTTATAGATTCCTGCTCCGAAGACAAATACTGCTACAGAAGCGATAGTTGCAGTAATCGGATTAGAAATAAGGACAGCTGTAAGTGTTATGGCAACCGCAAAAATGAATAAACCTATCCCTAGAGCTACATATGCTTTGATCTTGTAATTTTTAGCGTTAGATCGTTCTGAACTGGCTAATTCAGAAGGGTCTAAAGCTTCATATCGATTTTGAGGCGTATTCATCTGGAATGAGCTTGCCTCAGGTCTGTGGGTATTTGTTACTGTTAGCGATTCCATGCCAACCCTTATTAGTTTTCTGCTGTTTAATATGTATATTATAACATAAAATTACTCAAAACAATATACTTAAATAATTAATATATAATTATATATAATAATAAAATTTTTAATATATATAAAAAATTTTTTACTTTGGAATAATTACCGTCTCTATTAGAATCTGTCTGTTGCCGCTCCTTGTCGGGATGTGTTGACAATTTTTTACTGATATTGAATAAGAGAAGATATGCCCAAAGAAGATACGATTAAGATTGAAGGGAAGGTTGAAGAGCTCCTCCCTAATATGACATTTAGAGTTAGCCTAGAAAATGGAATGACCGTCCTGGCCCACCTTTGTGGAAAAATGAGAATGCGAAATATCCGAGTTTTTGTAGGGGATACAGTCAAGGTGGAAATGTCACCTTACGACCTTTCGAAAGCAAGGATTATTTATCGTCAAAGATAATTTAACCATCATCTCCCCTTTTTTTCGACTACATTAGAAGATCTTTTCGTACCCCTGCACAGAACCAGGGGTAATATTAAATTTTCAGATCCCTTCCATTTTTCAGATTCTTTTCTATTCCACCATTTTTGCTCTCAAGATAATCAAAAACGATGTAAAGTGACTTGAGGCGGCTGTTTTTATGGTACCAATTTTTATGAAAATTTTTCTGTGTTTGATAGAGAGGTTGGCAGAAAATTCACCTTCTTATATAATTGGTGTTGCTTTTTTTTTACTCGATAGCTAAGCTTTAATGCATTCGCTTGAGAACTGTAAGCGTGTGCGCCGTTCCACATCTCTTTTATTGAGGGATAAAGGTGGAGTGAAAAGGCGCTAACCTTTACGTTGAAAGCGCCCAGATAGCTCAGGGGTAGAGCATTTGCATGGTAAGCAAAAGGTCGTAGGTTCAATTCCTATTCTGGGCATCACAAAAGCATATAGAAATTGACTCGACCCTAAGCGGAGGATAACTACAATGGCTAAGGAAACATTTCAAAGGAATAAGCCCCACGTTAATATCGGGACTATTGGGCACGTCGATCACGGGAAGACAACACTAACCGCAGCAATTACAAACTATCTTGCTAAGAAGGGTGGTGCAAAATTTCGTGATTACGCCTCAATTGATAATAGCCCTGAGGAAAAAGCACGTGGGATTACTATTAATTCAAGTCACGTTGAATACGAAACAGAAAATAGACACTATGCACACGTAGACTGTCCGGGACACGCTGACTATGTCAAGAACATGGTTACAGGTGCTGCTCAAATGGATGGAGCTATTCTTGTCGTGGGTGCAACTGATGGGCCGATGCCTCAAACGAAGGAGCACGTTCTTCTTGCTCGTCAAGTAGGGGTGCCTTCTATCGTTGTATTTCTCAACAAAATGGACCAAATTGGTGCAGGTGACGAGGAACTTGTTGATCTCGTCGAGATGGAAATCTCTGAGATGCTTGAGGCACAGGGTTATAAAGATTGCCCTATCATCCGAGGTTCTGCGCTAAAGGCTCTTGAAGCGGAAGCTGAGTGGGAAGCTAAGATTGATGACCTAATGAAAGCTGTTGATGAAAAAATCCCAACTCCTGAGCGTGAAGTTGACAAGCCGTTCCTAATGCCAGTTGAGGATGTTTTCTCGATTTCTGGGCGAGGAACTGTTGCTACTGGACGTGTAGAGAAAGGGATTATTAAGATTAACGATAAAATTGAAATCGTTGGTCTTCGTGATACTCGTGAGAGTGTTGCTACAGGTCTAGAAATGTTCAATAAGCTTCTTGATGAAGCTCGCGCTGGGGAGAATGTTGGAGTTCTTCTTCGTGGAGTAGACAAGAATGATATTGAGCGTGGAATGGTGCTTGCAGCCCCCGGAACTTGTACACCTCACATTAAGTTTCAGGGAACCGTCTATATCCTTAAAAAAGAAGAGGGTGGACGACACAAGCCATTCTTTACTGGATATCGACCTCAGTTTTACATCCGCACCACTGATGTAACCGGAACAGTTACTCTACCTGAGGGTACTGAAATGGTCATGCCTGGTGACAACGTAGAAATAACTGGTGAGTTAATTAGCCCTGTTGCAATGGAAGAAGGAATGAGATTTGCGATTCGTGAAGGTGGCCGAACTATCGGAGCTGGAACGGTTTCAAAAATCATTCAGTAGCCGAAAGGTGGATTTATATGGGAGCTCTAATGAGCTCCTTTAAGACTCTTTGTTAAGGAAGAGTCATTTGGGTGTGTAGCTCAGTTGGTAGAGCATCGATCTCCAAAGTCGACGGTCGGGGGTTCGAATCCCTCCGCACTCGGATAGAAATTAGATTAAGATCAATGAAAAAAAAGCCAAATATGTCGGTCTCACAGAAAATAGCAGAACTAAGCGTGGCAAAGAAGAAGAAGGCCAAGAAGACAAACTTCCTCCATGATATGAAAGAGGAAATGAAAAGAGTCTCTTGGACAACTAAAGACGAGCTTCGAACGTGTGGGAAGATTGTTATAGGAGCCATTTTTTTTCTAGGGCTCGGAATCTATTTGGTTGATTTATTGATTCGCCTCGTTCTGAACGGAATAGGCAACCTAGTGCGATTAATAGGAGCTTAAATTAGATATGGAAGGTCAGTGGTTTGTCATCCAAGTCATGTCAGGACAAGAGAAAAAGGTAAAGAAGAACCTTGAGGAAAGCCGCTCAGCGGCAGGGATGACCGATGTTGTTCAGGAGATTGTTGTTCCGACCGAAAATGTAGCTGAGGTGAAGCGTGGTGAGCAAAAGATTAGCGAAAAACGCCTTTGGCCTGGATACGCTCTGGTTAAAATGATTCTCACTGACGACTCTTGGATGTACGTTAAAGAGACGAATGGTGTTATTGACTTTCTCGGTGGAGGAAAACCCGTTCCTCTTTCGACATCAGAGGTGGGAGAGATTCTTCAAGACCTTCAATCTCGTAAGGGTGAAGTGGCCTATAAGCATAAATTGCAAGTGGGAGAAAATGTAAAGATTATTGACGGTGTTTTCGTGAATTTCATCGGGACAGTCATAGAAGTTAACCATGAGAAGGGAAGATTAAGTGCAATGGTCTCGATCTTTGGTCGGGATACTCGAGTGGATGACTTAGAGTTTTGGCAAGTAGAAGAAGTTACAGAAGACGTAGGAGTTGAATAAGGAAGCGAAATGGCGAAGAAATTTGAAAAAAAGATCAAACTACAAATTCCAGCAGGAAAAGCAAGCCCAGCACCACCGATTGGCCCAGCCCTTGGTTCTGCGGGATTAAATATCATGGCCTTCTGCAAAGAATTTAATGCTAAGACTCAAGACAAGGTTGGAGAGCTCCTCCCTGTTGAAATTTCTGTCTTTTCTGACAAAAGCTTCACGTTTATTACAAAGCAACCTCCTGTTGCAAGAATGATCCTCAAAGAAATTGGGATTGATAAGGGATCGGGAGTTCCCAACCGTGATAAAGTAGGAAAACTTACGAAAGAACAAGTGAAAAAAATTGTAGACAAAAAACGCCCAGATTTAAGGGTCCGATCCGATGAGGCTGCTGGCCGCATTGTTGAGGGGACTGCTAGATCCATGGGAGTGGATATCATAGAAGGGTAATTAACATGGCACACAGAAGTAAACGATACAAAGAAATTCAAAAGCTTGTTGATAGAGACAAAAGTTATGGACTGGGCGAAGCCGTCGAGGTTCTTAAAACATCTCCTACTGCAAAGTTTGATGAATCGATAGAAGTTGCTCTTCGTCTTGGAGTTGACCCTAAGAAGTCCGACCAACAAGTTAGAAGTACTGTTTTTCTACCGCATGGAACTGGTAAAACAATCCGAGTCGTTGTTTTGGCTAAAGGTGATAAGGCTAAAGAAGCCTTGGATGCTGGGGCTGATGAGGCTGGAGATAAGGAACTGATTGACAAGATTAAGGGTGGATGGACAGACTTTGATGCTGTCATCGCAACTCCTGATATGATGCGCGAAGTTGGTAAGTTAGGGAAAGTTTTGGGGCCTCGTGGTTTAATGCCTGCTCCTAAAGCTGGAACAGTGACTACTGATGTTAAAAAAGCTGTAGAGGACTTAAAGAAAGGTAAAATTGAGTTTAAAGTCGATAAGAACGGCGTGGTTAACAATTTTGTCGGTAAACTTTCGTTTTCTAAGGAACAACTTGTAGAAAATATTGAGTCCCTGATTGGCGCTATTTCGAAAATGAAGCCTCCAACCGCTAAGGGAAACTTTATGCGTTCCCTCTTCATTTCGTCGACGATGGGTGCTGGGCTGAAGATCGAACTAAATTCACTCTCTCTTAGTTAGGAATATAGAAAAATATGAGAAAAGAAAAGCAATTTCTCTTAGATGAGATAAAGGAAAAACTGAGCGGGTCAACCTCATTTGTTCTCACGAGCTACTTGGGGATGGATCCGAATACAACTTCGGATTTCAGGACCTCTGTTGTTGATAGTGGAGGGCTTTTTTGTGTCGTTAAAAAGCGAGTATTTTTAAAGGCTGCAGAAGAGGCAGGTCTTGCTATCAACAAAGAGATGCTTTCAGGGCATATTGGTGTCGTCTACTCTGGAGAAGATACTGTTGCTACGACAAAAGCAGTTTATGACTTTAAGAATAAAAACGACAAGCTTCTTGATGTACTTGGCGGCCTTTTCGAAGGCAAGATGTGCTCTCCTGAAGATCTTAAAGAGATCTCCAAGCTCCCAAGTCAAGAGGAAATGAGAGCTCAGTTCCTAGGAGTTCTTGAAGCGCCTATGTCAGGTGTGGTTTCCGCTATGGAAGCTACCATGTCAGGTGTCGTTAGCTGTATGGACCAAAAGGTTCAAAACGAAGAATCAAAACAATAACGCAAAGGGGAAAATAACCGTGCCCACACAAGAAGCAAACATTGAAAAATTAGTAGATACGCTAAGCGAACTTACTGTTCTAGATCTTTCTAAACTTAAAAAAGCCCTCGAAGATAAGTGGGATGTTAAAGCTGCGGCAGGTGGACCTGTTATGATGGCTGCTGCTCCTGCTGCTGGAGATAGTGCTGCTGCGGATGAAGCAACGGACTTCCAAGTCATGCTGGAAGAATTCCCTGCTGACAAGAAGATCGCAGTTATTAAGATTGTTAGAGAAGTTACAGGACTTGGTCTGAAAGAAGCTAAGGAACTCGTAGAAAGTGCTCCTAAGGCTATAAAGGACAGTGCTCCTAAGGCTGAAGCTGAAGAGATTAAGAAGAAGCTTACTGACGCAGGTGCAAAGGTTGCACTTAAAGGTGTCTAAGAGCTGCTAAATTAGGCAATTAGGCTGCAAGCAGAAACCTCAAAATGAGGTTTCTGCTTTTGCACATCCATATAACGTTTAAAGTATAAAGACTCAAAAGCGAGTTAAAGAATCAACCATTTCACGGAGGCATTTGCATGCTAAAAAGACCCCCAGAAAGGGTGAGTTTTAGAAGCCGAGAAGAAATTATCGATCTTCCAAACTTAATTGAAATTCAGGTTAAATCCTTCCGTCAGTTTTTCCAAGAAGATAAACTGCCCCATGAACGTGAAAACATGGGACTAGAGGAAGTCTTTAGAGAGATTTTCCCTATCAAGTCTTATGACGAGAAAACTGTTCTGGAATATCTTTTGTATAACTTGGGCGTCCCTAAATATTCTCCAGAAGAGTGTATTAGACGTGGAATTACTTACAACGTCACGTTGAAAGTGAAGTTCCGCCTTACCGATGAAACTGGAATCAAAGAAGAAGAAGTCTACATGGGAACAATCCCTGTTATGACTGACCAAGGGACGTTTATTATTAACGGCGCCGAACGGGTGATTGTTTCCCAACTTCACCGCTCACCCGGAGTTTCTTTTGAACAAGCTAAACATGCGAAAGGAAATGTTTTGTATTCTTTCCGCATTATTCCTTATAGAGGAAGTTGGCTTGAAGCTTCTTTCGATATTAATGACCTTATTTATATCTATGTTGATCGGAAAAAGAGACGCAGAAAAGTTCTCGCCACTTCCTTTATCCGTACTTTAGGATATTCCTCTGATTCTGATATTATCGAAGAGTTTTTTAACACCTATCGCGTAAAGATCAAATCAGATAAGGACTTTCCTAAGCTTGTTGGTAAGATTCTTGCTGAAGATATTCTTGACGAAGACACAGGGGTGATTTTTGGTAAAGCATCTGAAAAACTCACAACTGCGATGCTTAAGCGAATGTTTGATGCAGGAATTAAAGCTATCCGGATTGCTGAAGACGCAGATGAAACAAGCCCTATCATCAAAATGCTTGCAAAAGACCCTACTGATTCATATGAGTCTGCGTTGAAAGACTTTTACCGAAAAATTCGTCCCGGTGAACCTGCGACGCTTTCAAATGCTCGTTCGACGATAATGAGACTTTTCTTTGATCCTAAACGCTATAATCTTGGTCGTGTAGGTCGCTATAAGCTCAATAGAAAGATTGGAAGAGAAACGACTGATGAAGATCTTGAAGTCGTCACCTTGAAGAAGGAAGATCTTGTAGACGCTCTGAAATATTTGATTAAGCTGAAAGAAGGAAATGAAGATGTTCATGTAGATGACATTGATCATCTTGGAAACCGACGTGTGCGCTCGGTAGGTGAGTTGATCCAGAATCAGTGCCGAATTGGTCTGGCTCGGATGGAGAAAATCATTAAAGAGAGAATGAATCTTTTTGATTTCTCTTCAGATACCTTGACTCCAGGTAAATTAGTTTCGGCAAAAGGACTTGCTGGAGTTTTGAAGGATTTCTTTGGGCGTTCTCAACTTTCTCAATTCATGGATCAAACAAATCCTGTCGCGGAATTAACCCATAAAAGGCGTCTTTCGTCTTTAGGGCCCGGCGGTTTAAACCGTGAACGAGCTGGATTTGAAGTTCGAGATGTTCACTCGAGTCATTACGGGCGTGTTTGTCCGATTGAAACACCTGAAGGTCCAAACATTGGTTTGATTACCTCTCTTTCCTCTTTTGCTAAGATTAACGAGTTTGGGTTCATCGAGACCCCTTATCGCATTGTTCGTGACGGAATTGTTACAGAAGAGATTGAATATATGACAGCCGATCAGGAAGAGAAGTGTGTCATTGCTCAGGCCTCAGCGGCACTAGATGATCACAGTATGTTTGAGGAGCCAATTGTTTGGGCTCGTTATCGGACTGAGCCACTCAAAATTGAGTCGGAAAAAATCACTCATATGGACGTTTCATCAAAGCAGCTTGTTTCGGTTGTCACTGGTTTGATTCCATTCCTTGAGCATGATGACGCCAACAGGGCCTTAATGGGATCGAATATGCAGCGTCAAGCAGTGCCACTGTTGAAGACAGATGCACCTCTAGTGGGAACGGGCCTTGAAAAGAGAATTGCTCGGGACTCTGGCGCTGTTGTAATTGCAGAAGAAGATGGAGTTGTTGAGTATGTCGATGGTTACAGAATTATAGTTGCTTCTAAAGCAAATAGAATGAGTAAGAAGACTTACCTTTTAAATAAGTTTATGCGTTCAAATGCTGGGACTTCAATAAACCAAACCCCTCTTTGTAATGTTGGGGATGAGGTGACTGCTGGAGATACCCTTGCAGATGGTCCTGCTGTAGACAAAGGAGAGGTTGCTCTTGGGAAAAATGTTCTTGTAGCTTTCATGCCCTGGTGTGGTTACAACTATGAGGATGCGATCATTATGTCGGAGAAGCTCATCAAAGATGATGCTTACACCTCTGTATATCTTGAAGAGTTTGAGCTCACAGCTCGAGATACCAAGTTAGGTAAAGAAGAGATCACACGGGATATTCCGAATGTTTCTGAAGAAGCACTTGCTGATCTTGGTGAAGATGGAATTATCCGTATTGGTGCTGAGGTTAAGCCTGGCGACATTCTTGTTGGTAAGATTACTCCCAAATCAGAAACTGAACTTTCTCCCGAAGAGCGTCTCTTAAGAGCAATCTTTGGTGAAAAAGCAGCAGATGTTAAGGATGCTTCTTTGACAGCTCCTCCGGGAACGGAAGGTGTCGTCATGGATGTGAAAGTTTTTAGCCGGCGTGATCGTTTATCTAAGACAGACGATGAGCTTGTCGAAGAAGCAACACGTATTAAAGATGTTCACCGTGAATTTAAAGAGAAAGAATCCGATATCCTAATGCAGTTCCATGAAAAGCTTGGAGCACTTCTTCTCGGAGAGGAAGCGCCTGAGCCCATTATGCATCGCATTACAGGGGATGTTCTCATTAAGAAAGGGGATAAGATCACCCAGGAAATGCTTGAAATGCTCGAGACTGAAAATCCTGATCATCTGATCCTTCCTCAGAATGATACCTATGAAGTGCTTCGCACCATTCTCCGTGATTATGAAACGGCTGTGCAGCATCTTCATATGGAACACAAATCAGAAGTCGAATACATGCGTAAAGGGGATATAGAACTTGATCCCGGCATTATCCGCCAAGTAAAAGTCTATGTTGCTACTAAGCGTAAGTTGCAGGTGGGTGACAAGATGGCGGGACGTCATGGTAACAAGGGGGTTGTTTCGAATATCGTCCCTGTTGCCGACATGCCATACCTTCCTGATGGGCAGACAATTGAAATCATCCTCAATCCTCTCGGTGTACCCTCTCGTATGAATATGGGGCAGCTCCTTGAGACGCATTTAGGTCTTGTGGCTCGCAGAGCGGGCATCTATGTAAAGAGTCCCGTTTTTGAAGGGTTTCCAGAAGATCGCATTTGGGAGATGATGAAAGAACAAGGTTTTTCTGAAACAGGAAAATCCTATCTCTATGATGGACGTAGTGGTGAGCGTTTTGATAACCCGGTTGTTGTTGGGTATATCTACATGCTTAAGCTTTCTCATTTAGTAGCCGATAAGATTCACGCAAGAGCGATTGGACCTTATTCACTTGTCACTCAGCAGCCGCTTGGTGGTAAGGCTCAGATGGGTGGTCAACGTTTCGGTGAGATGGAGGTATGGGCTCTCATGGCTTATGGTGCTGCCCACCTTCTCCAAGAAATGCTCACAGTGAAGTCGGATGATGTATCTGGAAGAACGCGGATTTATGAGTCTATTGTCAAGGGTGACAATACACTTAAGGCGGGAACTCCAGAGTCATTTAATGTCCTAGTGAAAGAGATGCAAGGTTTATGTCTTGATGTCCGCGCCGAATGCGCAGAAGAAGAAGTATAATTTATAGGAGCTCCCTGGAGAAATTTCATGCAAGAAGATGAATTTCACGATTCTCAATTTGATAAACTAACGATCAAAATTGCGTCTGACGACGTTGTGCGCAACGAATGGTCACGTGGTGAGATCAAAAAACCTGAAACGATCAATTACCGAACGTTTAAACCGGAGAAAGGTGGCCTTTTCTGTGAAAAGATTTTCGGACCTACCCGCGACTGGGAATGTGCGTGCGGAAAGTATAAAAAGATCAAGCATAAGGGAATTATCTGCGACCGATGTGGTGTTGAAGTGACCTTGTCAAAGGTTCGTCGGGAAAGGATGGCTCATATAGAGCTAGCTGTTCCTGTAGTTCATATTTGGTTTTTCAAAACTCAACCTTCTCGGATTGGTAATATTCTTGGAATGTCTGTTTCAGACCTTGAGAGGATTATCTATTACGAAGAGTATGTCGTGACCGATCCTGGTTCTACAACGCTTGAGAGAAAGCAGCTCTTGAATGATCATGAATTTCGTGAAGCTCAAGAGAAGTGGGGGCCAGATGCTTTTAAAGCAAATATGGGAGGAGATGCAATCCGTGAACTTCTTGAAAAAGAAGACCTCATAACTGTAATTGCCGAGCTTAAAGAGAAACTCCGTAAAACTCGATCAATGCAAGCTAGAATGAAACTGGCCAAACGCCTCAAGATTATTGAGAATTTTGCTTCTTCCCCTAATAATCCCGACTGGATGGTTATTTCTTGTATTCCTGTGATTCCACCTGATTTGCGTCCCCTTGTCCCTCTTGACGGAGGTCGGTTTGCAACATCGGACTTGAACGACCTTTACCGCAGGGTAATTAATAGAAACAACCGTTTGAAGTCGATCCTTAAGCTCAAAACGCCTGAGGTTATCATCAGGAATGAGAAGCGTATGCTTCAAGAGGCTGTTGATGCTCTCTTTGACAATGGACGTCATGGACATCCAGTGATGGGAGCAGGGAATCGCCCTCTTAAGGCTCTTTCAGAGATGTTGAAGGGTAAACAGGGGCGTTTCCGTCAAAATCTTCTTGGTAAAAGGGTGGACTATTCAGGCCGTTCTGTGATTATCGTTGGTCCCGAGCTTAAGTTTAACCAATGTGGTCTTCCAAAGAAAATGGCTCTTGAACTTTTCGAGCCCTTCATTGTAAAACGACTGAAAAGTCGGGGACTTGTCTATACAATTCGTTCTGCAAAGAAAATGATTCAAAGAGGGGACCCTGAAGTTTGGGATGTTCTCGAAGAGATCATTAAAGGACATCCAGTTCTCTTAAACAGAGCGCCGACCCTTCACAGACTGGGAATTCAGGCTTTTGAACCGGTCCTAATTGAAGGAAAAGCGATTCGTATTCATCCCCTTGTTTGTACTGCATTTAATGCGGACTTTGACGGGGACCAAATGGCGGTTCATGTTCCTCTTTCTGTAGAGGCACAACTTGAGGCAAAAGTCCTTATGATGGCACCTGACAATATCTTCTTGCCATCTTCAGGAAAGCCTGCTGCGGTACCTTCTCAAGATATGATTTTGGGTCTTTATTATCTTATGCACGATCCGATTTACTTTCCGGAGGAACATGGATTGAAGACAAAAGTCTTCGCTTCATCGGAAGAAGTTCTCCACGCTCTTTATGGTGGTGGGAGCTATAATTGGTTTGGCAAAGACAAAGTAAGTGAGGGACGTCGAGACGATTACGGATTAGGTCTTCATATTCATGAAAAAATCAAGCTTCGTCTTGATTCTGGAGTTATTGAAACGACTCCAGGCCGAGTTGTTTTTAATATGATCGTTCCGAAAGAGCTTGGTTTCCAAAACTATGCTCTTCGCAAGAAGAAGATGAGTGAGCTTGTTCTCAATACCTATAAAAATATAGGTTTGGAGGCAAGTGTTCGCTTTCTAGACGGTTTAAAGACTCTTGGATTTTCCCACGCAACGAAAGCCGCTCTTTCTATGGGGGTAAAAGATATTGCGATTCCTGATGATAAGCAGGAAATCGTTCAAGATACCCAAAAGAAAGTAGCAGTCGTTATTAAGCAATATGAGGATGGTGTCATTACTGAAGGAGAGAGACATTCGAAGATTATTAGCATTTGGACGGATGTTTCTGAGCTACTTGCTGATCAACTCTTTAAGATGATTTCGGAGCCAGATGGTACAATGCTCAATCCTCTCTTTTTGATGATGGACTCTGGTGCTCGGGGTAACAAATCTCAGGTCAAGCAGCTTGGAGCTCTTAGGGGCTTAATGGCCAAGCCGTCGGGAGAAATTATTGAGTCACCAATTACCGCGAACTTCCGCGAAGGGTTGAGTGTTCTTGAGTTCTTTATTTCCTCTCATGGAGCCCGTAAAGGTCTCGCTGATACGGCGCTGAAGACAGCCGATTCGGGATACCTCACAAGACGTCTTGTGGACGTTGCTCAGGATGTTTTAGCAACTGAAGAAGATTGTGGAACCCTTAATGGAATTGAAGTTTCAGCCATCAAACAAGGACAGGAAGAACTTCTTCCTATCAAAGACCGAATCTACGGTCGTACTATTTGTGATGATGTATATGTTCCAGGAGACCAAGCAACCCTTCTTGCGAAGGCAGGAGACACTCTTACAACTAAGCAAGCGGAAGCTATTGATGATGCTGGGATAGAAACAATCCGGATGCGCTCTGCCCTTACGTGTGAGGCAAAACGCGGAGTTTGTTCGAAGTGTTATGGTGTCAACCTTGCCAATGGCCGCAAGGTAGCTCTTGGAGAGGCTGTTGGAGTCATTGCTGCGCAGTCAATTGGGGAGCCAGGAACACAGCTTACGATGCGTACCTTCCACTTGGGGGGAATTGCATCTGCGCACGCAACACCTGACTTGATTGCAGAGCACGATGGAATTTTGGTTTATACCGATCTCCGTACAGTAAAGAACCAAGAAGGAATGCACTTAGCGCTCAATAAGAATGGATTTGTTCACGTTGTTCGTGACGAAGGGCGTTCTATGGACGAATACAAGAAGCTTCTCGGTACAAAATCGATTGAGCCTCTTCAAACCTTTACCATTGAGCTGGGGACGCAGATTGCTCTTGCAGATGGCACGAAAGTGAAGAAGAAAGATCGAGTGGGACAATGGGAACAACACAACATTCCAATCATTTGTGAAAAACCTGGATTCGTGAAGTACGAAGACTTAGTTGAAGGAATTTCAACCATTCGCAATGTGAGTAAACAAACCGGCCAAACTGAGCTTGTAGTGCGACAACACCGTGGTGAATTGCACCCACAAATTGTTATCTACGCAGATAAAGAGTTTGAAGAGCTTGTAGGGACTTATGCGATTCCGTCGGGAGCGATTATTTCGGTTACTGAAGGAGAGCAGGTTCACGCTGGGGATCTTTTAGCGAGATTGCCACGAGGGGCGATCAAGACAAAGGATATCACTGGAGGTCTTCCTCGAGTGGCAGAGCTTGTTGAGGCTAGACGTCCTCGCGATGCTGCTGAGATCGCAAAGATTGATGGTGTCGTTGATTTCAAAGGTGTTCAGAAGAGCAAAAGAATCGTTGTTGTAAAAGACGAAGATACTGGAATGGAAGAGGAACATCTCATCCCGCTTACCAAGCACTTAATCGTTCAAAGAGGCGATACCCTAGTGAAAGGTCAGCAGTTGACTGATGGTTTGGTTGTACCTCAGGAAATTCTTGATATTTGTGGAGTACGAGAACTTCAAAAGTATCTTGTGAACCAGGTCCAAGAAGTTTATCGCCTTCAAGGGGTGGATATCAATGATAAGCATATTGAGATTATCGTTCGTCAAATGCTCCAGAAAGTGCGTGTTACCGATCCTGGTGACACCACCTTCCTATATGGTGAGAATGTTGACAAGAAGATCTTTCACGAGCAGAATTCTAAAGTGGTTGACGAGGGAGGAAAGCCTGCTCAAGCAGCGCCGGTCCTTCTCGGGATTACTAAAGCTTCACTCGGTACTGAATCCTTTGTCTCTGCGGCATCGTTCCAGGAAACAACTCGAGTCCTTACCGATGCAGCCTGTGAAGGAAAAACCGATTACCTTCTCGACTTTAAAGCCAACCTTATTATGGGGCATATGATCCCTGGAGGAACCGGTTTCCAAGATTACGAGCAACGGGTTAAAAAGCTTGTTGATACGGAAGAAGAGGATGTTCTCGACTTCGCTTTCTCAAACTATTAATCTTAGTTTCATGAGGGGCTGTTTTCAGCCCCTTAGTTTTGTTTGTATTTTTTTTCGGCTTCCTCGTAGAGGTCGCCTCCCGTGATATCGTTGACAACGATCGCCGGGAAATCCTTCAGCTTCAACCGAAAGACGGCTTCTGCACCTAAATCAGCATAGGCAATAACTTCAGATTCTAAAATGCGTTTGCAAAGAAGAGCAGCTGTTCCTTCAATGGCACCGAAGTAAACTGCTTGGTATTTTTGAATCGCGTTTCTCACTTCAATGGAACGGCGCCCTTTTCCAATCATTCCTTTTAGCCCCCTTTCAAGGAGCAAGGGAGTATAGGGATCCATTCGTGTTGATGTTGTTGGACCGGCAGAGCCAATGGGACAACCAGGTTTTTTTGGAGTAGGCCCTACATAGTAGATTGTTTGCCCTTGGGGGTCGAAAGGGAGAGGTTCACCTTTTTCGATGGTTTCTATAAATCGTTTATGGGCCGCATCTCTCCCTGTAAAAATGATTCCTGAAAGGTGAACATGATCGCCAACTTTTAGCGATTGAATGGTCTGCTCTGATAGAGGGAGTTCAACACTAATCCGCTTCATTATAATGAAACCTCCGCACCTCGGTGGGAATGGCAGTCGATATTAATAGCAACGGGGAAATGAGCAATATGAGCGGGCCCCATTTCGATATGTGCTCCAAGACAGGTCGTTCTTCCTCCGAATCCGGCAGGGCCAATCCCTAGCTTATTGATTCGCTCAAGGAGCTCTTCTTCTATTTTGCGCAGTTCAGGGATTGGATTGGGCCTGTCAAGCGGCCAAAGCAGTGCTTTTTGTGCGAGAAGTGCAGCCTGCGCGAAAGGCCCTCCCATTCCAATTCCAAGTGTCATGGGAGGGCTGGCTTCGGGACCTGCAGCTGCGACAGTGTTGACGATAAAATCCATAGCAGCCTTGAGTCCTGAGGCGGGGTCAAAAATCTTGAGGGCGCTTTTCATATCGCATCCTCCCCCTTTCACAAGGAGAGAAATATTAAGGGCATCCCCAGGAACAAGATCATAATTGATCGTTGCAGGGGTATTATCCCCAGTATTTTTTCGAGAGAGAGGATTATCTAAAATCGACATCCGTAAATATCCCTCCTTATATCCTTGCCTAACACCTTCATTGAGTGCTTCAGTCAAAAAGCCTCCGTCGATACAGACCTCTTGTCCCATTTCAACAAATAAGACGGCATAGCCGGTATCCTGGCAAAAGGGGAGTTTTTCGCAAGCTGCAATTTCGCTGTTTTCAACAAGTTGGGCTAGGACCTCTCTTCCGACGGGAGAGGGTTCTGTATCTTGGGCCTTTTTTAAGGCCTTTACTGTATCACATCTTAGGGTGCAGCAACCATCAATACAAAGCTGTTTCACTGCATTAATAATTTCTTGGGTGTGAATCGTTCTCATATTTGTGGTTTTATAATGAATCTATGTTTCATTCAACCATGAAGCTAGAAAAATGCTCCAAATTCAACTTATTTATTGATAAAATAACCTCTTTACCTTCATCATGTAGGGATTTCAATATTTAGAGGAGTTCTTTTATGTCATGTGCAACAAGTTTTCATCATCAGATCGCGAAATATAATCCATTAGAAACCCCCACGAAGCAATTAGAGCAGTATTTCAAGAAACATCCTGAGCAATACAAAGGAGTCCTTATTGTAAATCATCTATTTAGAGCAATTTCAATGTGGGCTTTTCTAAAGTATAATCGGAATCCAATGCAGACAAAACTTTTTGTTTGTTTCGCAGGTTCGCTAATGTATCGAATGACAGTTGAAGTGAATTGTGCGTACAAGTTTGCATTGCCAGCCCTTGGAGGGGCCGCAGCCTTTATGATAGGTAGTCGTAGTCTCACTAAAGTGGTCAATGGCGCTGCTTTTTATTCGCTTAAGGCGTTCAGTAACGCTTTTGCATCGCTTATTCCAATGGCGGGGTATTTTGTGTATATCACGTTAACAACAAGCTACGATGTTGATCATCCTCGCCGTCACTGTGGCTAGAAAGATTAAAGCATGGACTGGATAAGCTTTTCGAGCTTAACTGTATCCTTTGCAAAGTTGCGAATTCCTTCAGCAAGTTTTTCTGTGGCCATTGCTTCGTCATTAAGCATCCAGCGGAAGGTCTTTTCATCTACATGGATTTTTTTAAGATCAGCTTTAGAGGCTTTGTCTGCGCAGAGCTTTTTAGGGACAGTTCCTTCTGATTCGGTGAGTTCCTTGAGAAGCTTTGGAGCAATCGTAAGAAGGTCGGATCCGGCAAGTTCAAGAACTTCGTCGACATTGCGGAAGGATGCCCCCATGATTTGCGTATTATAGCCAAACTTTTTGTAATAATTGAAGATAGAGGTGACTGAAAGAACCCCGGGATCTTCATCAGCTGGATAGGATTCTTTTCCTTCAGCTTTTTTATACCAGTCGAGGATTCTTCCAACAAATGGTGAGATGAGAGTGGCTCCAGCTTCAGCACATGCGACAGCTTGACCCAGGCCAAACATGAGGGTCATATTGCAATGGATCCCTTCTTTTTCTAGCTGAGAGGCGGCAAGGACCCCTTCCCATGTCGAGGCGAGCTTGATAAGGATACGTTCTTTCTCAATTCCCGCTTCTTTATAGAGGACAATATATTCGTGAGCTTTTTTTAAGCTCCCTTCCACGTCAAAAGAAAGACGCGCATCGACTTCTGTCGAAACTCTACCTGGGATATGCTTGAGAATTTCAGCACCAAAGTTTACGAAGACTTTGGTGATAATCAGCTCAAGAGGGTTTTGTCCTCCTTTAGATTTTCCATACTGAATCGCCTCTTCAATAAGGGGCTTATATTCTTCAATTTCTGAGGCTTTCAGAATCAGAGAAGGGTTCGTTGTTGCATCTGTGGGGCGATATTTTTTTATCTCATCAATTTCACCGGTGTCTGCAACGATGACAGTGTGCTCTTTTAACCCTTCGAATTTGTTCATATATCAACCTCTGTACGTTTTTTATCTTTATAACAGAAAATTAATAAAGTTCAAAGTTGATCATGTTTTGGGGACGAATACGATTTGGCGTTCGGAGGAGGGCGTCATAATGTCGCCTAAAATTGGATGTGTCAAGGGTTTCAGAAAAATGGCCAGAGGTGAGGATAACAGAGGATTTAAGTTCTAGGGTTTGAAGAAGGTAATCCAGACATGTGTCAGAGAGTCGAGCTCGTTGCCTTCCTTCAAGGAGATGAATGACAAAGGTTTCCGAAGCGCAATTGGTGGAGATCGTAAGAGTAGTAGCGTGGATATCTTCCTCGAAAATTGGGAGCTCAAAAGTGTGGACGTTGACATACCCATGGATTTCCTTTCCATAGCGGTTAAGTTCCAGTTCTAGACCATCGGTTGATGATATGGATGGGTGAGAGAGTTTAGCCATGTCGTAATGAGCATTCCCATTCTGAATTGAAGTGTGCTGCCATCCATCTCTATGGCAGCCAGACAGTATGAGGAGAAAAAGAGGGAGTAAGTACTTCATGAAGCCTTTTTATCGAGGAGCTCAGTAGATTTTATATGTTTCCCGGTGTTGGAGCCACTTACGAGAAGCCCAATTGTGATTGCGGCAATTGTTCCAACAACAGCAAAGGCGGCCTTCTTGGTATTAGAAACCTCGGACTTTTCAGTGCGGTCTCGAAAAGGAGCATTGGGAGCTGCGTATACAGGAGAAGAAAGATCTTGGGGAGTTTCGGTATCGGTGCTCTCAACAGGTGGGGCTATCGCAAGGAGAGGGGTTGTCGCTGCGGCAAGGATTAGAAGGAATTTTTTCATAGTGCATTCTCCGATAATAAGGTTTCTTGAACGTGTTTGACGGCAAGGAACTGCCAGCATACTCCCTCAGATTCTAACGCGCTTTCTATATAATTTACAAATGGTTTCCAGTGGTTATTTTGAAAAAATGAGGAGGTAAAAAGGGATTCTTTATCGTCTTTGGAAGTGAGACAGAGTTTTCTCCAACATTTTGTTATTTCTTCAAGCCGCTTTTCAAGAGAGGGGTCACTGCAGGAGGTTAAGATAGACGATGTCGTTCGGAGTGATTTAAATGCGTTTAAATAGGTTTCATGAACCTCTAGAAATTCTTTCCTAAGGCATGCACCTGTTTGAATAAGAGCAAAGCCTTCATGCAGTGTGATAGCTTGAAGGATTCGAATGTTTCCCCATTGATTTTTCCTGTCGATCTGAAAAAGATGGGCTGTTCCAGTTGAAGTTTTGAAAGTTCCAAGTTCTTGGAAGTCATCTCTTCGGTAGATTTTTTCTAGTGCTTTGATGTACTGCGCAATAGAAGCATTTCCAACATGTTCAACCGTAAGGGTAAGTGAGGGGGTAAACATTTTCTTGTCGGAGGCAATGAAAACCACCTTGACTCCATCTTCATATTTTGAGGGGTCAGTGAAAAGCCATCCCTTGGGAGGATCAATAACAGTAAAAAAGGGTTCGAAACTGAATAGTGTAAAGGGAAGAAGGAAAATTACCAGCCATCTCATGATGATGATGAGCTATTCGACGTACTATTACTGCCGCCATGGGCTGCGGCACTTTGATGGATCACACCGGCAACGATGGCGATTGCTATGGCAAGGCCAAGTCCCCAGCCAACCATCGATGCACTCACTGCAGAATGCGATGCTTTGGATGAACCGTGTCCCAGAGGCTCACATTTTTCATATCCATCATTGACACCATACTCACACTCAGAAAACGCTTCATCATTAGCGTAGGCAGGAGTATTCAAAAGCGTAACAGATAGGGCTATGAGGACTGCAAAGACTCTTTTCATTAAGCACACACCATAAATATATTAAGATTACCAATATTGCCGAAAATATTCTTTATCGCCAAGAGTTTTTTTATCCTTTTAAAAATTCTCCATAAATCATACCATTCTCCCCGTTATGACATCTGAAGATCTATGTTTGAGAGAACCTACAAGATTTAGTGGCTATCCTGTTTTGGAAAGCTATGTAAGTCCATATTATTTATATAAGCATATTGTTGCAGCATCTGTGCAGTTTCTGCGCCGTATGGAGTGGCTTTGGACTGCAAATGTGGTTGGAGCACTTCTGTGGGAGCCTCGTGAAGCTATTGAAGCTGGGAATGCTCTCTCTATTGGGAAGGAGGCGACATTTCATCGTTGTGGTATGAACCCAACATCACTCAAAGAATGGCAAAGGGATCGAATACCCATTCTTGCTCTCCATGGAAAAAGTGGAAATCAGGGAATGTTCTTAAAGATGGGAGAATATTTTGAAAGGCATAGGATCGGTCCTCTTTTTACTGTGAACCTCTGCGCAGGAGAACTCACAGAGAAAAACCGAGAGATTATCGATCAGAAAATTGCTGAAATTCAAAGTCTATACGGATATGGCGTTAAGGTTGACTTATTGGGGTATTCTTTGGGAGCAGAGGAAGCTCTCTATTCAGCACTTCCTAGTGGCTCGTATAAAATCCACGAGGGCT